>Ga0209532_1000929_pt1 | contig 24242 bp, 17 predicted proteins | sample COG_02_FD_184746 | JGI IMG/M metagenome (GOLD analysis project Ga0209532, IMG submission 184746) | Pelagic Microbial community sample from North Sea - COGITO 998_met_02 (SPAdes) (version 2) | ecosystem: Environmental > Aquatic > Marine > Neritic zone/Coastal water | place: Helgoland, sampling... | reverse complement strand
TTTCTAAAGTGTATTCGCAACGTGATTCACTTAGAATCATTTATACAGATGTAAAACAAACGGATTCTGTGAGATTCATGGCTTTAGACACCTTGTTTTTTAAGTATTATTATAAAGAACCAGATTCTACTTTAAAAGCCATAAATTACCACAAACAGCTTGCTGAGGAAAACAATAATAAAGAAGAGATTTGTAAATCTCTAATAAGAGCGGCACTGATATACGGACCAAAGCGCGAGTATGAAAAATGCTTAAGACTATTCAATGATGCATTAGTAATTGCAAAAGAGCTTAATAAACGTAATCTTGAAGCTATAATAATTTCAAGAAAAGCACTATTATTTCAGGAAACATATAAGTATTTAGAGGCAGTTCAAAGTGGAAATGAAGCATTGGTTATTTTTAGGGAGTTAAAAATGAATAGCGAGGCAGCCTGGGTATTACAAAATTTAGGCAGTATCAATCTGTATTTAGGTAATTATGACCTAGCTTTAGAATATTTTCAGCAATATCAAACAGCTCATGATACGTATAACTTTCCAAACGACCAATCTTTTGCTTATAATCAAGAGCTAATTGGAAGGGTTTATCTTGAAAAAGAATTATACGAAGACGCTCTAATTTATTTTGAAAATGCGTTCAAACATTTTACGTCGCTCGAAATAAAGTATAAAATTAAAGATTCTTCTAAATTTTTAGCGATAATACATACAAAGTTAAACCAACTTGACAAAGCAACCAATTATGCTCAAAAAAACTTAGCACTTAGCAAAGAACTTAAATCCGAAATGGATTTAGATATGGCAGAATTCATACTTGCTGAAATTACCTTTAAAACGGATATACCTTCTGCATTAAAACAAGCAAAAGCTATTTTAAACCGTCTTCCTAATGATGGATTTTATAGTATTAAAAAAGACATATACAACCTACTTTACAAAGGCTACAAGTCACAAAATAATTCAAAGTTAGCTGTAGAAATGCTCGAACGCTCTACTGTTTATAAAGATAGTATAAACTTAGAAATAGATCGTTTAGCCGTTACGAGAGAATTGGTAAAACAAGACTATGAGCATCGAATCTCTGAAAGTAAACTAAAAAGCGAAAACGAAAAAGCAGCACTCAAAATCACACAACTTAAAAGAACGTTTGCCGTAGTCATAATTTCTGCCCTATTCATTTTTTGTGTTATTTTCTATTTTAGATCTAAAACCAAAAAAGATAAAGCAATACGAGCTGCAATGTTGGATGAAATAATGCGTCTCAAAAACAGTTCAAATCAAGTTGTAGCTGCTACTACTGTATTTGAACTGGTTAGAGAAAAAATTGAGCACTCCATTAAAAGAAAATTAAATGAAACCGATTGGAAGGTGCTAAATGTATTATTGGTAGAGCCCGTAATGACCAATAAAGAAATTGCCCAGAAAGTTTTTTTAAGTGTTGATGGAGTTGGTTCTTCGCTTCGCAGAATGTATGAGTATTTTAATATTAAAGAATCGAAGTATAAAAAAGTTTCATTGTTACTAGAGACAATCAAGCGCTCCAATAGCTAGCATAGACCGCTATAATCAAAAACAAATTCTAACCAGAGCATATTTTCACGTCTAAGCGTGAAGCATTTCTTGAGCAATTTTCAGAAATTTACACAGGGATTATGTTCCCCTAGGATTAATAGCAACCCGTTAGAGCCTCACAAGCAATTTTGTTCGTGGGGTTTTATTTTATCTAATAATCTTATTGAAACATCATGCTATGGGTATAAAACAGAAATTAACAACTTTATGACGCTTTAGGTTTAATTTCTCAATTAAAACTAAAAGCTTTGTTATTACTGAATAGAAAAGGTCAAGTTTTAAAAGTATAGTCTCATAAAAATAAACACATCACGCAATTAATTTAAAGCACCCGTCATTACCAATAAAAAAACCGCCGAAAAAGTTTTTTTGAGTGTTGATGGACTTGCTTCTGCGCTTCGTGCAATGTACGAGTATTTTAATAGTAAAGAATTAAAGTATAAAAAAGTTTCATTGTTACTGGAAGCTATCAAGGGCTCTAGAAGCTAGTATAGCTCGCTATAATAACAAATACATCTACCCTAAATCACATTTTCACGCCTAGGCGTGAAGTGTATTTTCATGCTTAGTCGTGAAGTGTATTTTCAATAACTTTTGGATGTTTGCGATAAGATAATTTGGATTACATAAGATGTGAGAAACTCACCGATATTTTTTTTGGCAGGTTTCTAGTTTAACTAATAAAAAAAAGTGATAAAAACATACAGAGACCACAATTAGTTTGCATAAGACACTTAATTTAAAGTAGCCTCAAAATGAAACAAATTAGTTTACTTCTAGCCTTCTGTTTAGGCTCTCAGCTAGCCTATTCTCAAGGCAAGGTGATAAACAAAGGTGTGTTGAAAATAGAATCTGGCACATCTTTTTACACATTACTAACATTTGAAAATGAGCTTACTGGTAGCTTAACCAATGAAGGCGATTTAGTATTACGCGCAGATTACAAAAATCAAGGAATTACCACTGCAACAATTGGTACCACTCACTTAATTGGTACAACCAATCAAAGAATGTATTATAATGAAACTTCCCCATTACATAGTATAAACATTAATAATTTAGTCATTAATAACTCAAGTTCTACAGGTATTTCTGTTGATGATAATTATGCGTTAATTATTAAGGGAGATTTAACTTTAACTAATGGAGATTTAAGATTGGAAGGTGAATCGCAACTCGTTCAAGGTTCATCTTCTACATTAAGCGCTGGTGGTGCAGGTTCACTACTGCGCGATAGACAAGCTGGTGCTAATACGTATGCATACAACTATTTTTCATCGCCCGTAAATAATGGCGGAACATATAATTTAAACACTGAGGTTTTTGATGGTACAGATGCTAGTATTAATAGTTTTACACCACAATTAATTCAATTTAATTCAGGGTCTCCATACAATGGGGCTTCATCCGTTGTTGGTAGTGGTGGAAATGTAACTACACCATTAACCATAAGTGATAGATGGCTATATACCTATTTCAATGGGAGTGGTGCATATTCTGAATGGATATCTATTAATCCAAGTTCGCCGTTAAGCCCAGGCCAAGGCTATACTATGAAAGGGCCCGGAGCAGTTAGTCCTAATCAAAACTATGTATTTAAAGGAAAGCCAAATAATGGTAATTATACGTTTAGTAGTATTTTATTAGGTAATTACTATTTATTGGGTAATCCCTATCCATCGGCATTAGATGCTGATCAATTTATTACAGATAATAACGCAATAGATGCTTTATATATATGGGTTGACGGAGGATCAAATTCTCATTATTTATCAGACTATTTAGGGTCTTATGCTACCAGAAATTTAACTGGAGGCACTACAGCGTCTGTTCCAGCAGAGATAAGCGGTGGAGGAACTTCAACAAATGCAGCTCTTGGTCAATACGTTCCGGTGGGGCAAGGCTTTTTTGTTGAGGCTGTTTCTAATGACGCTATTGTATTTAGTAATTCGCAAAGAGCTTTTGTAACCGAAGCAGCAGGCGATTCGAAATTTTACAGAACAGCATATAATAAAGATGCTACACAAAAAAACCTTGTTAGATTGGGTTATGAAGATCCAGAAGGTTTTCACAGACAGTTATTATTGGGCTTTATTCCAAATTCACCAGCCAATTTAAGTTTTAACAACGGTTATGATGCTTTTATGAATGGATTAAGAGCTGATGACATGTATTTTATTATAGATGATGATTTATCAAAACAGTATGTTATTCAGGGTGTAGGAGCTTATGATGCAACTAATTTATTTCCAATTGGTGTAATTATCTCAGAAGAAGGAACTCATACAATTATGTTAGATGAAGTTGAAAACTTTACGGACGATGTTTATTTGTATGACAACGTTTTAGAACAAACTTATAACCTTAGCCAAGGTGAACTGGAATTAAATTTAGAACCAGGAGAATATCTAGATCGATTTAAAATTATGTTTCAAGATCAAAACGCATTGGGAATTAATGATGTAAGCTTAGAAGACTTAAAAGTATTTTATGATAATGATAGCCATATTATCATAAACAATACATGGGGATTAGAAATAAATACCATGGCTGTTTACAATATTTTAGGACAAGAGTTGCTTCGTAAAAAGAATTTAAGAGGCGTAAATAATTCAATTCAATTTCAACACCCAAAAGGGGTGTATGTTATTGTGGTTGAAACAGATAAAGGAAAAAAATCATATAAGATTATCAATTAAATTATAAAATAATGTTCAAAAATAAAAAATCAATTTTAATTATTTTTTTAATTATTTTAGGTTATAATTCTCGTACAATGGCACAGGTAGGAATAAATAATGTTACTCCAGACCCAAGTTCCATGCTAGATATTCAATCTACAGGAAAAGGCTTACTAATTCCAAGGATGACTAAAGCTGCTCGAGACGGGATAGATAATGCTGCCACTAGCCTACTGATTTATCAAATTGATGAAACCCCAGGGTTTTATTACTTTGATGGCGCAGCCACATGGATTGCAATAGCAGGTGCAAAAGATGATAAATGGACTGTAGAGGATGACAACATGTACAATGCCAACATCGGCAATGTAGGTATTGGTACAACTACGCCAGGAGCAAAATTGCATGTAGAAGGAGATATGTTGATGGATGTAGGAAGAGGAGATGTGCTTTTTGAAAATAATTCAAATGATAATGTAGACGGAGCTGGGATCACCATAAGAACAAAAGCTAACCCATCATTGGGCGCTATCTTCGCAGTGAGAAGTTCTGGTCAGGCAAATCGTTTATTTGTGGGGCAGAATTTTACATCCACTGGTTATAATAATTTTTATGTTGGATCAACAAGCTCTAGGGATGCATCGAATACCTCACTTTATACCAATAAAATCGCCAAATCCGGGGATTCTTATTTTAATGCAGGTAATGTAGGTATTGGAACTACTGCGCCTACAGATAAATTAACCGTAGCTGGCACTGCAGGTTATAATGCAACAACAAATATGGGTACTAGTGACACTGATTTTGCTAGTAAAAAATATGTAGATGATAATTCTGATTCTGATCATTCGACATTAGTAGCAAGCTTACGTGCCAATGAAAATATTTCTGGGGGTGGTGTAATAACAGTCAATGGTAGTGGCTTTATTAAAAACTCTCAAAGATTTATTGTAATTTCCAATGGCCGTGGAACTCATTTTAGCAACAGTGGTTATTTCAATATTGACATACCAACTTCAGGTACCATTACCGGTGTTGGTGGTGCCTTTAATAGATCAGCAACAGCTAACGGTGTCCAATTAGGTAGCTGGGAAGCCCTCTATTATATTTTACCGATTGGGAGTGCTCCCACTTCTCTCGCTGCAAATTTTAGAGTTGCCGCTTATACAGCTAATTTGGTAATACCTGAAGAGTGGGTGTTAATCGCGATGAAAAACGGTGATACTGGTGGTAAATATCACATTATAGATAAATACATATTGGCAGCAGGCGAGTCTATAAATACAGCTGCCGCTGCGAATACAAGTGTCAAAAAATATACGAAAACAATTACTATTGAATCGCCAACAAGTTCAGACGATATCACAATTTTTAGAACAGATGACGCTATTACTGTAAAGGAAGTTATCGCAGTGAGTACAGGTTCTTCACCAAATACTAGATTTAGATTAAGACATAGTACAAATAGAGCTGTTACAGGAAACGTATTATCTACCAATCTTGCTACAACTAGCACGACCGTTGGTAACAGGGCAACATTAAGTGATGCAACAATACCTGCAAATAGTTGGGTATGGATAGAAATGATTGCAGCTCGTGGAACTAACGTAACACTATCAGTAAATATAAGATATGTGATTGATTAAAATATCAGGAAAGCGAAGAGTTCTATTTAACTGGTACTTCTGTTATAGATAGTCTAAAACCACAAACACAATAATTTTTAGAATACTGTTACTTTTCTTAGAACTGCTCTTACTTTAATTAATGGCTCATCTGTAGTATTAAGATACCTTTTTATTTAAAATTTATAAATGTTATGGTAAAAAAATCATTATTATTGATGTCTTTTTTTTGATGATCAGTTTTGCTTGTTATGGGCAGCAAAAATGCTGTAACTATACTACCTGGACACCAGGAATGAGCATTGGACCCGGTTCTTATTGTAGTTCGTCATATGGTGGGTAAATTGTATTTTATCGAGGAAGGCTTTATACACATTAGGATATTGCTCTAGTCAAGGTCCGAACTCATATGAATTCGTAGATATTGGACCATGTGATGATAGTATTAGCTTAGGTACGGGTAGTATTGGAATTCCTTAAAACCTTACAGCTCCTGCTGATACCGCTACTATTACAAATATCAATAATGGCGGTGCAGATAGCTATCAATGGCAATTTTCTGATGTTAGTGCCACTGGTCATTGAACCCTAATATCTGGACAAACAAAAAGGTAGCTATAACCCACCATGCTGTATAACAGCTACCCGCTAGCATTGAAGAAGAGGCTGTCAATATTCTGTTGAAGTGGACTGTAACCCCAATTGGACAAGCCGACTGCAAGTTACGGTAACTAGCAAACGGAGCGTGATTATCATAGATTAAGTAATAGATGTTTGAAAGAGATATAAGAGTATAAAGGATTAGTAAAAAAGGCTAAGTGAAGAAGTAAACAATGATGTTAGCTCTAAAAAAGGAAAACGAAATCCTAAAAGTAGCTGTATTAAGTGTAAAAACGAGCCCAAGTGAAACAGATAAAAAACGAATATATACTCTCTGGACTGGGGTTTAGCAGAAGTAATGTAACTTACACCAGTTTCGTTTAACTGGAAGAGCGATTCTGCAATGAGAAGAAACAAAATTGGATTCATTGCCCAAGACGCTCAAAAAGTAATTCCAGATGTGGTAAACGTTAAGTCATCCCGAAACTGTTACAATTACCAAAGGAACTGAAAACTTGTTGTTTGAGCAATACACGAACGAACACTCCAAACGTGAGTAGGCATTGAGGGCTTGGGTGTATTTGGAGCAACGTAAAAAAAAATACACATAACACTTTATATAGCGCATTGAAACGCGCCATACACTTAACTTTAAACGAACCTCTCCAAAAAAAACTTCAACTTCACAAGTTAAAAAAAATGACAGTAAGTAAATGTGTTAGGAATTTCAATGTGAATTCCTATTTAGCGCTAAGTTTTACTTAATAGAGATACAAAAGTTAACAAATAATCAGATTCACTATAGAACTATTATAAGTCACTCTTAGCTTGCCTAACATCACGGAATGTTGGTGAATTCTCGATAATGCTTCCTGCTCCTTTTTTATTAATTTTGAAAGTAACATCCTTTGTTGTGGTAAATAAAAGTACAGATGAAAAAGACGTTTTGAGATATGGTTTTAAAAATATAAAAGCTTCATCTAAAGTAAGCTCGCTTTCCTCATCTTCGGTCTCTCTAGATTTGTAACGCAGTTTTACTAAAACCTTAAAGCCATCTTTAGAAGACAATGGTCTAACAAATATATTTTTCAAGTCTGGCTTACCAATGGTTTTTGCCATAGTTAATTTGGCGAAACGACCTTCTTGGAAACTCTCTTTTACTTGTTCCCAGAATAGAACAAACACTTCTTGATACGGCATAAACTAAGGATTGATGATACAATATTTTGACACTTCAAAAATAGCATTAATAATTGATACCAATTACAACTTAAAATAAGCTCAATAAAACGTCCTTTTTTCTTTCCTTTTCATTAAAAAAAGAAACCGTAACTAAGGCTATGCTTTAATTTTAAGATACGTATTAATGCTATCGTTAGTTAAGTTTTCTGGAGTTGTGAGGATAGAATAGATACCGTATTTTTTTAATTCGTTGACAATGAGTCGTTTTTCGAATGTAAATTTTTATGAAATGACCTGGTTGTAAACCTTTTTAGTGGTTTCTGATTTATTGTTAATTAGACTTTTTGAACCTGTACTTTTAAACAAGATAATGATACTGGCATTGTTAGGGAATCCTTTTATGCCGCAATAACAATAAAAGACTATTAAAAATTGATTAAATTTCAACAAAAAATAATTCAAAGGTTAGCATTAAACATGTAAAACAGACCACCGATATGGAGTTTATTGATGTTATTTTAAAAGATTATAATTTTTATACCCAAAGCATGTAAATTGAGAGCTAATTTTGAAAAGAAAAATTGTGTGAATCGCTTATCCCGAGCTAGTCTTGGGATCTTAAATAAATAAAAAATATGTTTTATACTATAGATATTTTAGGAACCATCGCTTTTGCTATTTCTGGCGTCTTAATAGCTATATACAAGAAGATGGATTTATTCGGAATTCTTATTATAGCATTTGTTACAGCTGTTGGAGGTGGCACCCTACGCGATTTACTCATAGGTGACACACCAGTGAGTTGGATGAAAGATATCACATATACTTATGTCATTTTAGGGTCTGCCATATTCGCGATACTTTTTAGAAGTAAAATAAATTATTTAAGAACCTCATTATTTTTATTCGATACCATTGGTATTGGACTCTACACATTGGTTGGTATAGAAAAAGGGTTAAATGCAGAACTACATCCTATTATTTGTATTGCTTTAGGAACCATTACAGCTAGTTTTGGAGGTGTTATTCGTGATATTTTATGTAATGAAATCCCCGTTATTTTTAGAAAAGAAATTTATGCTACGGCCTGTATCTTAGGAGGTATCACTTATTTTCTTTTGCGAGAATTCCCAATAAAAGACGATTTTGTTTTTGTAATTGCTGGTATCGTGGTTATTGTCGTGAGGTTACTGGCTGTAAAGTTTAAAATTGCACTACCTACTATTTATAAAGATTAATTTATTTGGGCGTTACTTTTTGAGAAAAACAAAAAGTCAGGCTTTTCGCTATATCTTTTTCTCGTGCCTCAAAAAAGGATGCCGCTACAATCCCTAACGCAAAAACAGACTTTGAATGTATTGATTTTAGTTTCAAAGACTATTATATTCCATGCAAATTATTTTTGCTCATTGCTATTTATTCAATAACCTCAACATTTCGAATAAAAATATTTTTATCTGGCCAATCACCATCATCAGTTTTTACTGCAGCAATTTTGTCTATAACATCCATACCTCGTGTTACATGTCCGAAAATAGTATAATCACCATCTAAAAAATGAGCACCATTTTTTTGGCAGACAATAAAAAACTCAAAAGGGGATGCTAGTTTGTGCGGATTTCTAATTTCGCTACTAGGCATAGAAATAACACCTCGCTTATGTTTAAAACCACGTTTAGTATCTGGTGGTAATAAGTATTTACCAATATGAGCTCGTTTTCTAGCCGTTTTTATGTCATCACTATTTCCAGCTTGAACAATAAAATTATCAATAACTCTATAAAATTGTGTGCCATTAAAGTAGTTCTGTTTGGTTAAGAAAATGAAATTAGAACGATGAAATTTTGTCTCGTTATACAGTAAGATATCAATTTCTCCAAAATCGGTAGTAATTCGAACCTTATTTTCTTTATGAATTTTATCATATTCTAAGAAAAATTCCATAGCACTTTTAGAATTCAACTTAGGGGATTCACGTTCAGGCTCTTGAAAAGAATCATTGATAGCCTCTTCTTCTAAAGGTTGTACAACTTTAGTTTTAGAGGTGCCTTTCTTTTTAGTTTGTTTATCTTCACAATTCAGAAATAAAAGAAAAAAACTTAAAAACAATACGCTGCGCATAGACTATGAGGTTTGAAGAATTTTTAAAATCAGTTTCAAAAATAAAAAATATACCGCTACCAGCCGAAGTATCTCACTTTAAAATGGTGCCTCCTTTTCGTCAGGAACTTTTAAAAAAACAAAAAGAAGCCATTAAGAAAGCAAAACATGCGGGGGTTTTATCATTGTTTTATCCTGACGAAGATAAGGAAACAAAATTCGTTTTAATTTTAAGAAAAACGTATAAAGGAGTACATTCAGCGCAAGTTGCTTTTCCTGGTGGTAAATTAGAAGCACAAGATGCATCATTGCGAGACACGGCATTAAGAGAAACTTTTGAAGAAGTAGGCGTTCCCATTGATACTGTTCAAATTGTTAGAAGTATATCTCAAGTTTATATTCCACCAAGCAATTTTTATGTACATCCATTTATTGGATTCACTCAAACTACGCCTCAATTTATTAAACAAGATGACGAGGTTGAGGCGCTGATAGAAATAGATTTAGAACATTTTTTGGATGAACAATCTCTTATCTCCAAAAAAGTAAAAACATCTTACAGTATTGAGGTTGAGGTGCCTGCATTTAAATTAAATGATTATGTAGTTTGGGGAGCAACTGCCATGATGCTAAGCGAAATTAAAGACTTGTTAAAACAACTCTAGTAGTTTATTAGATTTATTACATTTGTATCCTAACCAATTTTGACGCGTGATTTATGGGATTGTTTAAAAAAAATCCATTCGGACATATACTATTTCTAAAAAAATGGCTTATTAGAATCTTTGGGGCACTTACTCATAGGCGTTTTAGAGGGTTTAATGAACTGCAGATAGAAGGTTCTGAAATCATAAAGGACTTACCAGATACTAATGTGCTTTTCGTATCAAATCATCAAACATATTTCGCTGATGTGGTATCCATGTTTCATGTGTTTAATGCCAGTTTAAGCGGGCGTACCGATTCTATTAAAAACATAGGGTATCTCTGGAATCCAAAATTGAATATTTATTATATAGCAGCTAAAGAGACAATGAAGGCTGGTTTGCTTCCAAAAATACTCGCTTATATGGGGTCTATAAGTATTGAGCGTACGTGGCGATCTGAAGGAAAAGATGTGAACAGACAGGTTAAAATGAGTGATATTTCTAGTATAGGGAAAGCTTTAGATGATGGTTGGGTTATTACTTTTCCGCAAGGCACAACCACACCTTTTAAACCCATTAGAAAAGGAACAGCGCATATTATTAAGCGTTACAAACCTATCGTAGTGCCTATTGTTATTGATGGGTTTAGACGGTCGTTTGATAAAAAAGGATTGCGTATTAAAAAGAAAAATATTCTTCAATCCTTTGAAATTAAAGCGCCTTTAGAAATTGATTACGAAAATGAAACTACCGAAGATATTGTAAAAAGAATTGAATATGCTATCGAGCAACATCCTTCATTTTTAAAAGTAATTCCTCAAAAAGAATTGGAGGCGCTTGAAGAGTTGAATAAGCGTAGAAAGTGGTAATACATTAATGTGTTTAATGTTATCAGTCTAGAATTCTTTTTATGTCCATAACCAACATCCAAGATCAACTATTTTCTAATTTAAAAACATATTTCGGGTACGATAGTTTTAGAATGAATCAACAAGATATTGTTGAAACTGTCTTAAATAAACAGGACTGCCTGGTTATTATGCCAACTGGTGGTGGTAAATCTATTTGTTTTCAACTTCCAGCATTATTATTTAAGGGTGTAACATTGGTTATTTCCCCTCTTATAGCCCTGATGAAGGATCAAGTTGATGGATTAAGTGCCAACGGAATCTCTGCTTCTTATTTTAATAGTAGTCAAAGTAATGAAGAGCAATCTGCAATAATAGACCGTGTTTTAAGTGCCGATTTAAAATTGCTATATGTAGCACCCGAAAGTTTAGCAGGATTACAAAACATACTAAACGAAACTTATATAAGTTGTGTGGCTATAGATGAAGCACATTGTATATCTTCTTGGGGGCACGATTTTAGACCATCCTATCAACAATTAGGGTTTTTAAAGAAAACGCTGCCTAATACGCCATTTATAGCATTAACGGCAACAGCCGATAAAGCCACGCGACAAGATATTGTAAGGCAACTTCGTATCGAGAATGCGCAACAATTTATTTCATCTTTCGATAGACAAAATATAGCTTTAGAAGTGCGGGCTGCCAACGATAGGATTTCTCAAATTATTAAATTTATTAAGCAAAGACCATACCAGTCTGGGATTATATATTGCTTGAGTCGTAAAACGACCGAGCAACTAGCTAAAAAATTAAAGACCAATAAGGTTTCTGCAGAAGCATATCATGCGGGTTTAAATTTTGAGAAACGATCTAAAGTTCAAGAATCTTTTGTTTACGATAAAACTCAAATTGTTTGCGCAACTGTAGCTTTTGGTATGGGCATAGATAAATCTAATGTGCGTTGGGTTATTCACTATAATATGCCAAAAAATATTGAAGGCTATTATCAGGAAATTGGACGGGGTGGTCGAGACGGATTAAAAGCGCATGCGTTATTGTTTCATAGTTATGCCGATGTTATTCAATTGCGAAACTTTGCAAGTGGAGCCTCGAATGAAGAGGTTCAAATTGCGAAGTTAGATCGCATGAAACAGTTTAGTGAAGCTACAACATGTAGACGGAAAATATTATTAAGTTACTTCGGAGAATTATTAGGTGAAAATTGTGGTAACTGCGATGTTTGTATAAATCCTCCCCAGGTATTCGACGGAACTATTATTGCTCAAAAAATTCTTTCAGCAGTCTATCGTTTACAAGAAAAAGAGGCAATGGGAATGATTGTAGATGTGCTTCGGGGTTCGCAAAACGCTGCGGTTTTAGCAAAAGGGTATCAAGGTGTTCGTACTTTTGGTATTGGGAAAGATATTGCATGGAAACATTGGCAACATTTTATTATTCAGCTTATAAATCAAGGGTATTGCGAAATAGCATTTCATAAGCATAATGCCTTGCAATTAACAGCGTTTTCCAATAATGTTCTGTTTAATGGTGCAAAAGTAGCTTTAACAAAACCTATTGAGATTACCGAAATAAAAGCCTTAGTTAAGGAGAAGAAAACGCGACTAAAACGAATAAAAAAGAAGGCAAAACCTAAAATAGATGCTCATAATTTATTTGAACGTTTAAGACTATTACGCTATAAGATTTCTCAAGAAGAGGATATCCCTGCTTATTTGGTGTTTAGTGATGCGACTTTAAAAGAAATAGAGCGTGAGCGCCCCATGAGTGACGACGATTTTCTCAAAATTAGCGGTGTAGGTCAACGAAAAATGGAGGTTTATGGCGATGAGTTTATTGCCGAAATCATTAGTTTTATGGGTTCTAAGCTAAATAAATCTAAAAAGAAGGATACTGTTCTAATAACTTACGACTTATATAAGTCTGGTATGTCAATAGAAGAAATATCTATTGAGCGCAAATTATCATCAACAACCATTTACTCGCATATAGCCAAATTATTTAGTAAAGGAAAGAATATTAATATTTTCGATTTTGTATCTAATAGTGATGTTGAAGCTGTTCGAAAAGCTAAAGTTGCCTTAGATTCTCCAACAGCATTAAAACCCTATTTTTCATATCTTAACGAAGAGTTAGACTATTTTAAAATCAGATTAGCATTAAGTGTTGTAGATCGTTTGTGATTTTTTTACAAAACAAGAGTTCACTAAAAATCAACTACCATAAATAGATTATGAATATTGCATATTTTTGAATTGTAATTTTTATCTTAAATTCCTATTTCTTATTTGCGAATTGTAAAAAAATATGATTCAGATTTTATTACCTAACCAATCGTTGATAACTCCTAACAATTCTCTTTCGATAAACTCTTCAAAAGTTCTATTTTGCATCTCTAGTTTAAGATATGTAAATGAAAGTTTGTATTGCCGAAAAACCAAGTGTTGCCCGCGAAATTGCTGCTGTATTAGGAGCAAGCACAAAGCGTGATGGGTACTTTGAAGGCAATGGTTATGCGGTTACTTACACTTTTGGACACCTATGCACGCTTAAGGAACCTGTTGATTATAAATCGTACTGGAAAAGTTGGGACTTAAATAACTTACCCATGCTTCCTGAAAAGTTTGAAATTAAAGTTTCTCCTAACTCGGGTATTAAAAAACAATTTAACATTGTAAAAAGTCTATTTGATAAAGCCGATGTTGTTATAAATTGTGGGGATGCGGGGCAAGAAGGAGAACTTATTCAGCGTTGGGTGATGAATGAAGCCAATTATAAAGGCGAGGTACAAAGGTTATGGATTTCTTCGTTGACTACAGAAGCTATTAAAGAGGGCTTTAAAAACTTAAAACCATCAAAAGATTACGATAATTTATATTATGCAGGATTCTCCAGATCTATTGGCGATTGGTTATTAGGTATAAATGCCACAAGGCTTTACACCGTAAAGCATGGTGGTTATAAACAGGTGTTGTCGGTAGGGCGCGTGCAAACACCAACTTTAGCAATGGTTGTAAATAGATTTAAAGACATAGAGAACTTTAATCCACAACCCTATTGGGAATTACAAACCCTGTATAGAGATACCTTATTTAGTTATGAGGATGGTCGTTTTCTTAAAAAGGAAGATGGTGAATCTCTGGCCAATAAAGTAAAAGAAAGCGATTTTGAAATACAATCGATTACCAAAAAGAAAGGAAAAGAATATGCTCCTAAATTATTCGATTTAACGGGCTTACAGGTATATTGTAATACAAAATTTGGGTTTTCGGCTGATGAAACTCTTAAAATAGTTCAGGCCTTATACGAGCGCAAAGTAGTCACCTATCCTAGGGTCGATACTACATTTTTACCGAATGATGTGTATCCAAAGGTGTCTGGAATTCTTCAAAAACTAACGAGCTATTCAAAATTAACACAACCGCTTTTAGGTAAAAAAATAAAGAAGTCTACTAAAGTTTTTAACGATAAAAAAGTTTCGGATCACCATGCTATTATTCCAACAGGCATGCAGACTAATTTGCAATACAATCAGCAACAGGTTTACGATATTATTGTAAAGCGTTTTATTGCTGTATTTTATGACGATTGTATTGTGGCAAATACAACGGTTTTAGGACATGCAGCAAAAGTGGTTTTTAGAACTACGGGTAAAGAAATTTTAGAAAAAGGCTGGCGTGTTGTTTTTGAAAACCCGAATGCCAAAGAAAAAGAATCTGGGATTTTACCAACTTTTGAAAAAGGTGAAAAAGGACCTCATGAGCCATCATTTTTAGAAAAAGAGACCAAACCACCCAATCAGTTTACAGAAGCAACATTATTACGTGCTATGGAAACGGCTGGTAAGCAAGTTGATGATGAAGAATTACGCGATTTAATGAAGGAGAATGGTATTGGAAGACCTTCAACTCGTGCCAATATTATTGAAACGTTATTTAGACGTAAATATATAAAGCGAAATAAAAAGCAAGTACTGCCAACTGTTACAGGTATTCAGTTAATTGATACGATTCAAAATGATTTATTAAAATCTGCTGAACTAACGGGGTCTTGGGAAAAGCAATTGAAAGATATTGAAAAGGGTGAATTTACAGCAGGAGCCTTTATTAAAAACATGAAGCGCATGGTTGATGCTTTGGTTTATGAGGTAAGAAGCGAAACCAAACGTGCTAATATTTCGCATGCTGTTACCGTTAAAAAACGTGCTGCTAAGGTTGAAGCTAAAAAAGGAGTGGGTATTACTTCGGAGTCTTGTCCTAAATGTAAACAGGGGCAAATGATCGAAGGGAAATCAGCTTATGGTTGTAGTGCTTATAAAACGGGTTGTAATTTTGTAATGCCGTTTAAATTTGGTGATAAGAAAATTTCAGAAAAACAATTTATAAGACTGCTTCAAAAAGGATCTACAGTTAATCTGAAGGGTTTTAAAACGACTTCTGGCACTGCTGAAGGTTTGCTTCGATTTGATGATGATTTCAAGCTTAAATTGGAGCCTAAAACAACTTTGGCAAAAGATAAACCAAATGAATTAACATGTCCGAAATGTAAAAAAGGAACGGTTATAAAAGGAAAAACGGCTTATGGTTGTAGTGATTATAAATCTGGCTGTGATTTTAAAGTAACGTTTGATACTGTAAGAGCAAAGATAAATGGACAAACACCAACTAGAGAACTCGTTCATAATATTTTGAATGGAAGCATCTAAAACGGAACATAAGCATTTTATAATCTTCAAGCCTTTTGGGTGTTTGAGTCAATTTGCAAGTAACGACTCGAAGCAACAATCTAAAAATTTTTTAGGAAGCCTGCATGATTTTCCTCGAGGGACTATGGCTATTGGTCGTTTAGACGAGAAGTCTGAAGGGGTATTGTTGTTAACTACAGATGGTAAAACGAGTGCTCACATAAACAGCCGAAAAGTAGAAAAAGAATATTATGCTCAGGTTGACGGTGATATTTCTATAGAAGCTTTACAACAATTAAAAACAGGTGTTGAAATAGGTTTTGATGGTGGAAAATATAAAACGAAGCCTTGCAAAGCTTTTAAATTAGAAGAAATTCCTGATTTACCAAATCGTGGAAAAAAGATTCGAGATGATAGGCATGGGCCAACATCGTGGGTATCTATTACATTAAATGAAGGCAAGTTTAGGCAGGTTAGAAAAATGACTTCTTCTGTTGGTTTTCCAACGTTACGATTAGTTCGTGTTAGAGTAGGGGGTATATATATAAACGATATGCAGGCTGGAGATGTTGTTGAGGTAGATGTTTTTGGTGTTTAAGATTTTAGTTTCTTTAAAGTTGTAAACTTTTGCATTAGGGATTGCAGTGGAAAGCCCACAGTGACGGGATGTATCGGCGATGTGAGGACTTGTAACCTAAAGCCAGACCCTTGCTTTACCTGCCTGCCGGTAGGCAGGCGCCCAAATAATTAATCCACTTCTAACTTTTTTAATTCATTATAGTTTCGGTTTAAACGTTTGAGTAAAAGCCCATAAATAAGCTTATAGAATAACCAAATAACTAGCACAAAAATTGCAGTAATTAGTGTAATTACGAATATAATCAGGGCCATTTTTTTGTCACTAATGTTTGAAAAATCTATCGCAGTATTTGGGGTGTTATGTAGCGCATAATAAAAGCCAATAATAAGTGAAAGTCCGGCTGCAATGAGGTTGTAAAGCACGTAGTATTTAATGATTTTACGTGTTTTTAAAATACTTTCCATTAAATTTTTAGCACTATCTGTTATGGAAATGGATTTGTATGATTTATAGAGTAGATATACGAATAGAAGAATAATGGCATAGCTAGTAATGGTTAGACCTGTTAATATGTAATCGTTTTGGAATACTAGGTCTAGCCTTTCATTGTAACTGTCTGATGTAAAATAGGGTAAAGAATTGACTAAAATCCAGAAGACAAGTTCGGCGAGACTAATGTAAAATAAGATCTTGACAATGGAAGACGATTTTTTATGTAGCATCGGGTAAATATCTTTAACCGAAAGTTTCTTTTTTGAAGACTCTTTATCCCAGTCTTTTTTTAATAAATCTAATCCATCCATGAGCTTACGGATTTAAAATGGTTCTAAGTTTCGTTTTTATTCTATTCATCTTCACACGGGCATTCACCTGAGTTATCCCCAAAGTTTCACTAATTTCTCTATAGTCTTTGTCTTCTAAATATAAAAAGACAAGTGCTTTTTCAATATCGTTTAATTGATGTACAGCTTTGTAGAGAACTTTTAATTGTTCCTCTTCTGTATCATCATAATATTCTGCTTTTATTTTAAATTCAACCCCCTGAAAATCTTGAGTCTTTATGGAGCGTTTAGATTTTCTGTATAAGGTTATTGCTGTATTTAAACCTACACGATACATCCATGTGCTGAATTTTGCATCACCACGGAATTTAGGATATGCCTTCCAGAGTTGAATGGTTATTTCTTGAAATAAATCATTATGAGCATCATAATTATTAGTGTACAAACGGCAGACTTTGTGCACAATATTTTGATGCTTTTCTAACAATTCAACAAAACTATGTTCTAGTTCTTTAGTCAATGGTGTGGTTTAGTTATTATGTAAGTAGCTTAATTTTTTAAAACGTTACATGTAAATGGAAATAAAATTTTAAACAGTCTAATTTGAATAGTAGGTATTGGTTAAAAACGTTATGAATTATGATGAATTTTAGTTTTAATATTTATAATTTCATGCAAAAAGATGTAGTTCATAAATAATTAAAAATTTGATTTAGATAATTCATGTTTAATGTTGGTTTTCAATTATTTAAATGTGTATCATAGACAAAAACTATGATTCGTTTTTAGCTTATAATTCACCCTCTGAATCTGTTGTATTTTAGCTAATATATAAAAAAACATATTATTAAAATTTTGGCTTAAAACTCTTCATAAATATTTAGAAATTGTGGGGGTTTTTAAAATAAATCACATTTATTTTAAAGTTTTAAATTTGATTTATCTCTGCTATAATAATTACTTTTTGTGATTTTAATACTCAAGAATTCAATTCATCATACAAATTTTACAGTTCGGTAATTAAGAATTTTCGTAATCATGCTTCTTTCGCAAATTTGTCTCGTCATCACAGGTTAAAAAGTTAGATCACCAAAAAACGAACAGTTAAAAAATAATCAATCATGCAAAAATTAGCAATCATTATAATAGCATTAATTAGTTTTCAATTATCCGCTCAAACGACTATAATAGGAAAAGTGTTTAACACAAAAAATGAGCCTATTGCTGGTGCAAATGTTTATTTAGAAGGAACCTATGATGGAAGTACTTCAGGTGCCGATGGATCATTTTTATTTGAAACTTCAGATAAAGGAATACAAACTTTAGTGGTTTCTTTTTTGTCTTATGAAACCTTTACGATGGTTAGCGATGTAACACATATGAAAGATATTATAGTTAAACTTCGCGAAGATGTTAGCGCTTTAGATGCAGTTGTATTATCCGCAGGAACATTTTCGGCAGGAGATAATAGTAAGGTAAATGTATTAAAGCCGCTTGATGTGGTAACTACCGCTAGTGCTTTGGGTGATTTTGTTGGTGCCTTGCAAACTTTGCCAGGAACAACAACCGTTGCCGAAGATGGTAGATTATTTGTACGCGGTGGTGATGCCAATGAAACTCAAATTTTTATTGATGGTATTCGTGTGTTTACACCCTATTCGCCGACAACTAATAATACACCTACAAGAGGACGATATTCACCATTTTTGTTTGATGGTATTACCTTTTCAACAGGTGGATACTCTGCCGAGTTTGGTCAAGCCTTATCAAGTGTATTGCTTTTAAACACCATTGATGAACCCGACCAAGAAAAAACCGATATTGGTATCATGAGTCTTGGTGCTACGCTTGGTAATACACAAAAATGGGATAAAAGTTCATTAAGTGTTAATGCATCATACATCAACTTAGCGCCTTATAACGCTATATTTAAAAACAGGAATGATTGGATAAAGCCTTTTGAAACTGCATCTGGTGAAGCTGTTTATAGAAAGAAGACCAAATTGGGGCTATTTAAACTTTATGGAGCTTTTGATGCCACAAACTTTGAACTTACTCAAGAAGATATAAACGAACCAGAACGTGCTTATTTCAAATTAACGAATAATAACGTTTATCTAAATGGATCATATCAAGGTGTTTTAAACGATACTTGGACACTTTTTGGAGGTATTAGTTATACACACAGCGAAAACAATTTAAATATTATTGAAAGTACTATTAATGATACTGAAAACTCATTACATGCCAAGGTTAAACTTAAAAATAGAATTAGCAACAGACTGAAAATCTATTTTGGTGCGGAGTATTTTGCAACAGATTTTGAAGAAACTTACAATGATGAAGCTATTGATAAGGTTAATTATGGTTATAATAATAATATTGCGGCGGCTTATGCTGAAGCAGATATATTTCTATCGAAAGAATTAGCTTTTAAAACAGGTTTTCGTGCCGAGTATAGCGCCTTGTTTAAAGAATTTACGTTGGCTCCAAGATTGTCTTTGGCGTATAAAACTACTAGTAAAAGTCAGGTATCATTGGCGTATGGTAATTTTTACCAAAACCCATCTAGTAATATTTTAAAGTTCAATCAAGAATTAAAAGCAGAAAACACATCGCATTATATTTTTAACTATCAATACAATGCGAATAGAAAACTATTTAGAGCTGAGGCATATTATAAAACCTATGACAATTTGGTAAAATATGACACTGATTTCACAAACTTTGATAGTAATTATAACAACAACGGAAGTGGTTTTGCAAGAGGTATCGATTTCTTTTGGAGAGACAGTAAAAGTATCAAGAACTTTGATTATTGGTTAAGTTATTCATTTCTGGATACCGAACGAGATTACAAAAACTATTTAACAAAAGCACAACCCAATTTTGCAAACACTCATAACTTATCTTTAGTTGGTAAATATTGGGTAGACAAATGGCGCAGTCAAGTTGGCTTTAGTTATACTCATGCCTCAGGTAGAACGTTTACCAATCCTAATGAAGCAGGGTTTTTAAATGAAAAAACAAAAGCATTTAATAGCTTGAGTTTAAACTGGGCATATTTAATTAGTCCACAAAAAATACTTTACGCGTCTGTAAATAATGTGTTAGGTTTTAAAAATATTAACGGTTTCCAATACGCTAATACGCCAGACATAAATGGTGATTTTAATAGACGCGCTTTACAACCAGCAGCAGATCAATTCTTTTTTGTGGGATTCTTTTGGACGATAAGTGAAGATAAAAAGAGTAGTCAGTTGGATAATTTATAGGGAGGCTAGTTCGTTTAATGCAAATACAAAGTTCCGTTTCAATGAATTTCATCAATTGTTAGGCTAGTTTAGCTAAGTTATAATTTTTTCTACAATCAATTCTACTCAATTTTGGAATTTTTTAAGTCCAAATTTCTTTTAATAATATGATATTATCTGAATGTTAAGTTTATTTTAGGATATGATAAATGTCATAGTTGTCTTACTAAGTATATAATAATTTTATACCATTAATGTCATGATGATGATTCATCTGTTAAATACTAAGTACTATGGAAGCTAAAAAGAATCCGCAACTAGAAATAGGAAGGAACAGCGGCATTTATTTTGCTATTGGCTTGAATTTAATGTTACTTCTATCTTGGAGAGCTTTAGAATATAGAACATACGAAAGGGATGATGTAGCTATTGATGTTGTAGAAATGCATAGCGAATTTGAAGAAGAGATTCCAATAGTTAATGTGAATACACCGCCACCGCCACCGCCGCCAATAGTGATGAGTGAAGCAGTTGAAATTGTAGAAGATGCTGAAGAAATCGAGGAAACTGTTATTGAAAGCACAGAAATAGGACAAGACGATGCTATTGAAGCTATTGTTGATGTGGGCGATGTTGAAGTTGAAGAATTAGATGAAGACGTGCAAGTAGCGTTCGCAGTTATTGAGGATGTACCTGTATTTCCTGGTTGTGAAAAGTTATCTAAAAAAGCTACAAAAGATTGTTTCCAGAAAAAGGTACAACAGCATGTCGCTTCTAACTTTAATTATCCGCAAACTGCTCTAGATTTAGGTATTCAAGGCCGTGTATCGGTTGTATTTGTAATTGATAAAACTGGACATATTATAGGAATTCGATCTAGAGGTCCAGATAATATTTTAGAAAAAGAAGCAGAACGAATTATTAGTATATTACCGAAAATGAAACCTGGTAGACAGCGTGGTAAACCTGTAAAAGTCGCATATGCTGTGCCTATTTTCTTCAAATTTCAAGAAGGTTAATGAGGTAGTAAAAGGTTTTATATCAATGTGAGTAAAAGGCAATCTGAAAATATTCAGATTGCCTTTTTATTTAATGCCACTGCTTTGCCGCATTATTTTTCAGTATCACTATTCTAGAGTTATCAAATTTTTTTTCATACTTCAATTTTAAATTATCCCTTTCTTGTATTAGCTTATTGAAATTAGCGCCACTAACATAGTATTGGATAGGCAGTGTTATCAAGAAGCTCTATGAGGTTTAACATTTCATCAACAAAAAATAACAGTTCGGTAAGTCCTTTTTTCAAAACAACTAATTCTATTAGATATTTGCTTCATAATAAAAAACAATCCATCATGAATAATCTTATGACTATTATTTGCCTTTCACTTTGCGCAGTCTCTAGTATTACTGCTCAAGAAGATAGTGCAAGTGATATTACCGTAGTAATTACAAACTTTGATAATAACCAAGGGAAAGCGTATATAGCACTTTACAACTCAGAAGAAAGCTTTTTAAAAAAAGGATTTGAATCTACTCTTACTAAAATAGAAAATAACAGTTGTTCTATAACTTTTAGGGATGTGCCAAATGGTATTTATGCTATTTCTATGTTTCATGATGAGAATGATAATAATAAAATGGACACCGCTCTTTTTGGTATTCCAAAAGAAGATTATGGGTGCTCAAATAATGCAAAAGGTTTTATGGGACCACCAAAATGGCAAGACGCAAAATTTCAAATCAATAATAAATCTATAACACAACATATTCAACTTTAATATTTAAAAATATGAAACAGCTAATCATTATCACAACACTATTAATTTCAGGAATTTTAATTGGGCAAACTAATTATGAAAAAGGAATGCAAAAAGGCTTTGAACTTTGGGGTAGCAACCAACCAACTGAAGCGTCTAACTTGTTTGAGCGCATCGCTAAAGCAGAACCAGATAATTGGTTGCCAGCGTATTATGCAGCACAAATTAATGTTATCAATAGTTTTGGTGAGAGAGACGAAGATAAACTATCAGCAAAACTTAAAAGAGCACAGGATTTAATTAATGATGCTACAGCCATTTCAAAAGAAAACCCAGAAATAATGGTATTACAAGCCTTATTGCATACAGCTTGGGTAGCTTTTGATGGTGCTACGTATGGCATGACGTTGTCCGGTAAAGTTGTGGAACTTTATACAAAAGCAAAAATAGTAGCACCAGGTAACCCAAGAGTAGTATACTGCAAAGCAGAGTGGGATATGGGAGGTGCTAAATATTTCGGACAAGATACCGCACCATTTTGTAAAGATATAGAGCGTGCCATAGAACTTTTTGCTAACTTTAAACCAGAAACACCATTTCACCCAAATTGGGGAAATGACCGTGCTGAACAGATTTTAGAATCTTGTGGGAAATAAAAATATTAGAGAACGAATCATGACAAAATCGACTAAAAATATCATTATTACCTTTATTATAGGATGTATCATTTTTGTAATTGGCAACCTATTATCGGGTGGGTTTAATTTTAAAAATATTAATCAGTTTTTAATCGATTTCACTTTTTATCAACTGTATTCTTTTGTGTTAGGCTATTCCAATATGTATTTTTTCGATTATATGGAACGCCGCAATTGGAAAAAGGATGATACCGTTAAACGCGTTATTATTGGTGTTTTTGGTTCGACCATTATTACCTTAATAGGGCTTTTTATGCTTCGAGCTTCAACGGCTATGATTGATAGACATATTACGTTTAATGAATTTCTATTGAACGAACAGTTTAAATATTATCAATTCGGATTGTGGGTAACCCTAACTATTGTTATTATTTTTCATGTTATCTATTTTTATAATAAGTATCAGCAAAACCGAATTAAAGAACAAAAAGTTATTGCAGGAACTGCAAGCGCTAAGTTTGATGCTTTAAAAAATCAGTTAGACCCGCATTTTCTATTCAATAGTTTAAATGTACTAACTAGTTTAATTGAAGAAAACCCAGACAATGCACAAAAGTTTACAACATCATTATCTAAAGTGTATCGTTATGTTTTAGAGCAAAAAAGTAAAGAATTAGTAACGGTAGATGAAGAGCTGCAATTCGCAAAAACTTACATGTCTTTACTCAAAATGCGTTTTGAAGACAGTATCGTTTTTACCATGCCCGAAAAAGCATCAAATCCTGATAGTAAAGTGGTGCCATTATCATTACAATTACTTCTAGAAAATGCCGTAAAGCATAATATGGTAACCTCAAGCAAGCCCTTGCATATTAGGATATATGAAGCCCAGGGGAGCTTAATAGTAGAAAACAATTTGCAACCCAAACAAATACTTAAAAAGAGTACTGGTGTGGGTTTAAGCAATATTAAACAGCGCTACGATTTACTAACAAACAAAAAAGTAATCATCAACAAAGAAGCAAACCGTTTTGCAGTCGCAATACCTATGCTTACTAAAAAAATATCAGTCATGAGAACAGAACAAACACCATCACGATTAGACGATAGTTATGTGCGTGCACTAAATCATGTAGACGAACTTAAAGGATTTTATTACAGTTTAATATCGTACTGCCTCGTTATTCCATTTTTAATATTCATCAATTACAAAACGTCTTGGGGTTTCCAATGGTTTTGGTTCCCAATGTTCGGTTGGGGTATTGG
>Ga0209532_1000926_pt1 | contig 24282 bp, 19 predicted proteins | sample COG_02_FD_184746 | JGI IMG/M metagenome (GOLD analysis project Ga0209532, IMG submission 184746) | Pelagic Microbial community sample from North Sea - COGITO 998_met_02 (SPAdes) (version 2) | ecosystem: Environmental > Aquatic > Marine > Neritic zone/Coastal water | place: Helgoland, sampling... | reverse complement strand
GATTTTACTAATCAAACTTTGTTTGCTCTAAATAACTCCAAGCTCTTTAGAAGACTTCAATTTTCCATTTTTTTCATGTGGAGCTTAACTAGTACAACACAAACTTAAAATCATAAAAATTAATATAAGTGACTACCGGTGGTAGTCGAGAGAAAAATAAAAAAGTTAATGAAAAAAATATTATTAATTTTTGGAACTAGGCCAGAAGCTATAAAGATGGCTCCACTAGTAAAAGAATTCCAAAAACATCCAACAGTATTTGACACAAAAGTATGTGTAACGGCGCAACACCGAGAAATGCTAGATCAAGTATTGGGTTTTTTTGAAATCAAACCTGACTATGATTTGGATTTGATGAAGCCAGGGCAAAATTTATATAGCTTAACAGCTACTATTATTGAGTCTTTAAAGCCAATTCTAGAAGAATTCACCCCGGACTATGTGTTTGTCCACGGAGATACTACGACCACAATGGCAGGTTCTATAGCAAGTTTTTACTCTGGAGCAAAAGTATGCCACGTAGAGGCAGGTCTTAGAACAAATAACAAGTTGTCTCCTTTTCCTGAAGAAATTAATCGTCAAATTACGGGAAGGATTTGTGATTATCATTTCGCTCCAACTGAAACTTCTAAAAGTAATTTATTAAAAGAAAATATTTTTGAAGATTCAATTTTAGTTACTGGAAATACTGTGATAGATGCTTTGATTAAATCTGTTGAAAAAGTTAATGAAAATCCCAGTCAATTAATTCAAGACCTCTCAAAACAAATAGGAAGTCAAGAAGTTGTTTTAGTTACAGGACATCGACGAGAGAATCATGGTGGCGGATTTGAAAGAATTTGTAAGGCTTTAAAACGAATCGCTGAAGATGATACAAATCGTTTAATTATTTATCCTGTTCATTTGAATCCAAAAGTACAGGAGCCTGTAAATAGAATTTTGGCGGGAGTTAGTAATGTGATTTTAATTGACCCTTTAGCCTATCAAGATTTTATTTGGCTAATGAATAGATCTAAAATTATTATTACTGATAGCGGGGGTGTACAAGAAGAAGCACCAAGTCTTGGAAAACCAGTTTTAGTGATGCGTGATACCACTGAAAGACCAGAGGCAGTTGAAGCAGGTACTGTATTGTTGGTAGGGACTAATGAAGATTTGATTGTATCAAAAGCATTAGACTTATTAAACAATACCAAAAACTTTGAAAAAATGTCAAAATTGCATAACCCTTATGGGGATGGCTTAGCATCAAAAAGAATTGTAGAATTAATTAAAAATAGATAAGAATGAATCCAGAAGTAGTAACTATAGGATTAGGATATATAGGATTACCCACGTCAGCATTAATAGCGTCGCACGGAACGAATGTATTAGGTGTTGATATTAACCAAAGTGTTGTTGATACAATTAATCAAGGAAAAATTCATATTGTAGAGCCCGATTTAGATCAAATTGTTTCCAAAGCAGTTTCTAATGGCTTTTTTAAAGCATCTACCAAAGCTTGTTCAGCAGATGTATACTTAATCGTTGTTCCTACACCTTTTAAAGGAAATCATGAACCAGATATTTCATTTGTTGAAGCAGCAACAAAAGGAATTATTCCACTTTTAAAAAAAGGCGATTTATATATTATTGAATCGACCTCTCCTATCGGTGCCACTGAGAAAATGCAGCAACTAATATTTGCATCTAGACCTGAGCTAAAAGGTGTTATTCATATCGCTTATTGCCCGGAAAGAGTATTGCCAGGAAATGTCATGCATGAACTTGTTGAAAATGATCGTGTTATTGGAGGTGTAGATGAAGCCTCTACCCAAAAAGCAATCTCCTTTTATAGAAAGTATGTGAAAGGTGAGTTGCACAGAACGAATGCTCGTACTGCTGAGATGTGTAAATTGGTAGAAAATTCATCGAGAGACTCTCAAATCGCATTTGCAAATGAACTCTCATTGATATGCGATAAGGCTGATATTAACGTTTGGGAATTAATTAATCTAGCAAACAAACATCCAAGAGTAAACATCTTACAGCCAGGCTGTGGTGTTGGGGGGCATTGTATCGCCGTAGATCCTTACTTTATTGTTTCTGACTATCCAGCAGAGTCAAAAATGATAGGTACAGCAAGAGAAGTAAACAATTACAAATCCTTTTGGTGTGCTGAAAAAATTCAAAACGAAAAACTTCAATTTGAATTAAAACAAGGCAGAAAACCAAAAACTGCTTTGATGGGCTTAGCGTTTAAACCCAATATTGATGACTTAAGAGAATCTCCAGCCAAATATATAGCTCAAAAGGTACTGCAAAATTCAAATAACGAAGAGCATTACATTGTAGAGCCTAATATTACATCTCATTCTGTTTATAAACTTACCGATCATAAATCTGCAATTAAAAAAGCTGACATTGTTGTGTTTCTAGTGGCTCATGATGTATTTAAAGATATAAAAATAGAAGATTTGAAATCTAAAATTGTTTTAGATTTTTGTGGTATAAAAAAATAAAATTATGAAACAAGCCATAATAAAGAGTGGAGTTGTAAAACCTGAAACTGTACCTTCTCCATTTGTAGGGAAAGGAGAAGTTCTAATAAAGTTAGAATATAGTTGTATTTCTGCTGGGACTGAAATGAATTCAGTTAATAATAGTGGGAAATCATTACTTAGAAGAGCTCTAGATCAGCCTGAAAATGTTAAAAAGGTAATTGACTCAATGCGTAATGATGGTATTTCAAAAGCATTAAATAAAGTTAAATCTAAAGTTGAAGGAGGAAATGCTACAGGTTATTCTATAAGCGGCAAAGTTATAGGAGTTGGTGCTGGAGTTGAAGGGTACAAAATTGGACAGCGAGTTGCCGCTGCAGGGGCAGGATTTGCCAATCATGCAGAGATCGTAAGTGTGCCTAAAAATTTAGTAGTACATGTGCCAGATTCTCTTGATTTGAGTGAAGCTTCTACAGTTACCTTAGGAGCTATTGCTTTACAAGGAGTAAGAAGAATCGACGTTAAACTCGGTGAGTATGTTGTAGTTGTAGGGTGTGGTATTTTAGGATTAATTGCAATACAACTTCTTATAAAGTCAGGAGCGAGAGTTATTGCTATTGATTTAGATGATAGTAGATTAGAAATTGCAAAATCATTTGGTTGTGAACAGACAATAAATCCTAAAATTGAAAACCCAGTTGAAAGAGTTTCCTTATTAACTAAGGGAAAGCTTTCAGATTATGTTTTATTTGCGGCAGCTACATCTTCTAGTGAACCATTATCTCAAAGTTTCAACATGTGCAGAAAGAAAGGTACAGTAGTTTTGTTGGGAGTCGTAGGAATGGAGATAAAACGTCAAGACATTTACGTTAAAGAAATAGATTTTAAAATTTCAACCTCATATGGTCCTGGGAGATACGATGACTCCTACGAAATAGAGGGAAAAGATTATCCATATGGATATGTAAGATGGACTGAGAATCGTAACATGTCAGAGTATTTAAGATTAGTGGCTAACAAAAGTATAAAGCTCACTAAGTTAATTGATAATGTTTATGATATTGAACAGGTTGAGGATGCATATAATTCATTAAAATCGGTCGAATCTAAGCCCTTAATTGTTTTGTTAAAGTATGATGAAAAAAAAGATGTAGCGTCCGAAACAAAAATCATACTTAATTCCTTGAGCACAACAAAATTATCAAAATCTACAGTCAATTATGCTTTAATTGGAGCTGGTAGTTTTGCATTGGGTATGCACATGCCAAATTTAACAAAGTTAAAAGGTAAATATCATTTAAGTGCGGTTATGAGTAGAAAAGGACACTCTGCTAAAGTAGTGGGTGAACAATATGGGGCTGACTACGTGACTACTTCTTACCAAGAAATATTATCTGATGATAATATAGATTTAGTAATTATTTGTACAAGGCATGATAGTCACGGAGATTTGGTATTAAAGGCACTCAATGCTGGTAAAAATGTTTTTGTTGAAAAACCATTAGCTGTTAATCAAGATGAGCTAAATAGTATTAAAGAATTTTACTTATCAAAGACAACACAATTAGAAAAGCCAGTTTTAATGGTAGGATTCAATAGAAGATTTTCTCAATTTTCTACCGAAATAAAAAAGCACACATCCAAAAGATTAAATCCATTATTTATAAGGTATAGAATGAATGCCGGCTTTATACCACTAGACTCATGGCATCATGATCATGGAGGAAGAATAGTTGGTGAAGCTTGTCACATTATAGATTTTATTTCAAATTTAACAGATTCTAGTATTGAATCTATAAAGGTAGAAAAACTTGATCTTTATGAATCAAAATTTTCTAAAGAAGATAATGTAACAATAGTCATAAAGTATGCTGACGGTTCTATTGGCTCTATTGACTATTTTGCTACTGGTAATAAAGGACTAAGTAAAGAGGTTTGTGAAATTCATTTTGATGGTAAAAGTATTGTTTTAGATGATTACAAGACTTTAAAAGGATATGGTATCAAAATTAAAGAATTTAATTTTAATTCTAGTAAAAAAGGGCAATACGAAGAAATAGTTTCTTTACATGAATGTTTAACTAGTACACCATCTAAATTTCCTATACCATTAGTTTCTCTTTTAGAAACGACGCAAGCTACATTTAATATCATAAATAATAATTAATAATCGTATGTGTGGAATTTGTGGTTGTATAAACTTTAAAGATCAGTTTAAAGAAGATTCTATTGTTCATTCTAAGGTTGAGGCCATGAATGATTCTCTTAGTCACCGAGGTCCAGATAATTCAGGTTTTTATTCTGATAAAAATATTTCTTTTGGTCACAGAAGACTTTCAATCGTTGACTTAACAGAAGGTTCAAATCAGCCTATGAATGATGATTTAGATAATATTGTTATTGTTTTTAATGGTGAAATTTATAATTCTTCTGAACTAAGGGTAGATCTAGAAAAAGATTATTCTTTTAAAACTGATCATTCAGATACTGAAACTATTATTTATGCCTACAAGAAATGGGGAGTAGATTGTGTAAAGAAATTTTCAGGAATGTTTGCTATCGCAATTTACGATAAAGTAAAAAAACATTGTTATTTATTTCGAGATCGTCTAGGTAAAAAACCTTTATATTATACAAAGCAGAATAATAATTTCTTTTTTTCTTCAGAGGTTCAACCCTTTTTCAAAGCAGAAGTTTTAGAAAAGGAAATTCGAGAGGAATCATTATATCATTATTTAAGTCTTTTAACTGTTCCGGCACCAAATACATTTTTTGAAAACATTAAAAAGTTAGAGTTAGGTCATTATCTTAAAATAGATGAAAATTCAACTTATACTATTCACAAGTACTGGGATATTTCAGATTCCATTAATAAGATTTCTGGCATTTCCCTTGCTGATGCCACAATGAGTTTTGAAAAATTATTAGAAAGATCAATGAAATTAAGAAATGTTTCAGATGTTCCTGTGTCAATAGCTTTAAGCGGTGGTTTAGACAGTTCCCTGAATCTTTTTTATTCAGATAAAATTTCAAAAAAGAAAATACAGTGTATTAATATTTCTTATGAAGAGACTTCAAAATTTGATGAATCTGTCATAGCTGAAAAATTTGCAAAAGAAATAGGTGCTGATTTTTATCCAAAAAAAATAACAAGTACTGATTTTGAAACATGGCTAGACGACTATCTTTCTATTCAAAAAGATTCTCCTTGTGGTGACGTTAATACATCAATGGTTTATGGCTTATCTCTATTATCTAGAAAGAATAAAGGCATAGTAATGTTAGTTGGAGAAGGTGGAGACGAGTTAGGAGGTTATCCGATTTATGAAAAGTTATTGAAGTATCAAAGTTATCTTGATAGGATACCTCTTTTTTTATGGGATTTTATTAGTTTTTTCTCGAAAAAAATAAAAGATGAAGTCGATATATACAAAAGAGCTAAAGATTATTCAATAAGAAGATTCATATTTGGCTTTAAAGAATATGAAAAGAAAAAATTTTGGTTAAAGGATGTTAAATCAAATTCATACGATGAGGTGTTAAAATATACTAATCAGATTACCACATCAAGCAAGGATGTTTTTTATAAAAAAATATTAAATGCGGAATATAAGTTGAGATTATCTGAACTCATTTTACCAAGGATCGATTACCCAAGTATGGCTGCAAGTATTGAGGCTAGAGCTCCGTTTATGGATCACGATCTTATCGAATTTACATCCAGTCTCCCTTTCGATTTAAAAATGAATAAAACTCCTAAGTCAATAATAAAATTAATAGCTAAAAAACATTTGCCAAATTATATAACAAATGCGCCTAAAGTTGGTTTTGGTCAGCTATTAACTCCATTTTTCAACTCTACACTCCCTTTATGGTATAAAACAGAGATTATAGATATAGATTCTCCTATAAAACATTTTATATCTCCTGTGTTTTTAAAATCTATACATTCAAACAAAGATTATTCTTATCGAATGTGGTTAATATATTCATTAAATAAATGGTTAACATACAATTTAGATGCTAAAAATTTTAAATAGGCTTAGCGGTAAGTCAATATCAGATATATTTTTACGTTTTTTAAAAGAGATTTTTATTCTTTACAATAACTTAATTATTAATAAAGGGCCTGTGAAGTTTACTTTAAATGAAAACTTATTATTTTTAAAAAAAAATATAAGTCAAGACTTCCCAAAAATAAGTTCATATCCTTTTTTTGATACTTGCATTGAAAGTGAAATAATAGATTGGGCAAATCAAATTAGATCCCATCAATTTAACTTGTTAGGCTCTGGAGTTGTAGAAGTTTCTTATGAAAACATGAGTTTTTCTTTCGAAGGAATTTCTCATCAAATACAGCCAAACAAACCTATAGTCCTTTGTGATAGTCAGATATACAAACCCATAGACTGGCATTGTGATTTTAAATCAGGATACAGATGGAGTAATAAAAATTTCTACAATAAAGTAAGAAAAAAATCTGACGGAGTTAAGGGAGTTGATATAAAAGTTCCATGGGAATTATCAAGGTTTCAACATTTAAGTGTTTTAATAAAAGCATATGAATTATCAAAAGATAAACTTTATTTAGACGAAGTTATATTACAAATTACAGATTGGATCCTTAATAATAAACCATACAAGGGTGCTAATTGGACTTGTACCATGGATGTGTCTATTAGATTAGCTAATTGGTCAATTGCTTTAAATTTTATCGAGAAATTTTATGAAATTCCAAAAAAAATTAAAAAGATATTTTTAAGATCTTTTAAAGAACACATAAAATATATTATGTTCAACCTAGAATGGACTAATAGATTAACATCTAACCATTATCTATCTGATATTTCTGGATTATATGTTGCATTATTATATTTTGACAAATATAAGTTTCTAAAAAGGTGGTCTAAAAATCAACTAGAGAAAGAAATTTTTAAACAATCCTATAGTGATGGGATGAATTCTGAATCTTCAACAAAGTATCATAGACTTGTCTTAGAATTATTTACATTTCCATTGCTTTTTGCTAAAAAAGATTTTTCTCAAAAGTATATCGATAGGGTTGAGAAAATGTTTGAATTTGTCTTTTGGATAAGAAAAAATGATGGGTCAGTTCCTGTTTTTGGAGATAATGATAGTGGATTGTTTTTTTATTATACTTCAAGACAAAAAAACGATTTAACCTATTTTGATAAACTTTATGAGGATATTTACAAGAAAAAAATAGATCACAAAAAATATCAAGGAATTAAGATTTTTAAAGAATCTGGAATAACTTTATACAAGAAAGATAAAATACATCTAGCTATTGCAAATATGCCAAATGGTCAAAATGGAAATGGTGGGCATTGTCATAATGATAAATTATCTTTTGAGTTAACAATAGCTGACAAACCTGTTTTTGTTGACCCAGGAACTTATGTTTATACTCCCCTTCCAATCTCTAGAAATCAATATAGGTCAACTTCTTCCCATAATACTGTATGTGTTGAAAATTCTGAACAAAACAGATTTATTAAAAATAACTTATTCAGTTTTTCTTATAACGTTGATACTATAACTAGTAAACTAGATCATGTTTCTGAAGATATATTTCGTTATTCTGGGACTCATAATGGTTATCAAAGATGCGGAAATGATTATGTTCATCAAAGAAAATTTGAAATCACAAATAGTATTATAATGATATCTGACGAAATATTTTCTGAACATAATGATATAAATTGTTTTGCAACTTTTTTAATGCCAAAGAAATATTTTAAGAAGGTTGTGGGGAATAAAGTTATTTCAGAATTGATAAATATTGAATTTAACTCTAATGATATTAGTTTTACTGAAGAGATTTACCTCGCTAATGAATATGGAGAGCTGACGGAGCAGTTAATTACATTAAAAGTGAGTTTTAAAGATCATTTAAATTCTAAAATTATTGTGAATGAATAAACATTTAAAGACTATTTTGAAAATCTTTGGTTCTGAGATAGTCTTGAAAGTTATTCTAGGCTTTACTTCAATATTTATAGCACGTGAATTAGAAAATTTAGCTTACTCAAATTTTTTCTTCTTCATTACTGTTACAAATTTATGTGTTAATATTCCTTCATCATTTTTTAATAAACTTTTTTTTACAGATAAAAATAAATCCTTAATAAATAGATCAGACATTTTTAGTGTAGTATTTTGTTTATCGTTGATTTCTTTATTGTCAATAATTTTAATTGTATTAGTAGTTCCTTTTAAAAGTTTCCTTTTGTTTATTCTATCTATATTTCTAATTGTAATTAGAATTATCTATTTATACAACCAAACGATTCTTCAATCGGAACTAAATTTTAGAAAATTATATTTCAAGGAATTAATTAGAGTCCTTTTTTATGTACTACCCACAATTATATATTTATTCTTTGCTTCAATTATTCAAATTGAAATTATTATTTTAATAATATTTTTAAGTTTTTCTTTAATTGAATTGATTTTTAAAATTGATTCAAAGGTTCACATAAGTTTTCAACTATTAAAACGGGTTGCTGAACTATTTTTAAAAAATAAAGACATCTTTTTGGTAACTATTTCATTATTTATTTTAACAAGTATAGACACTATTATGTTAAAAAAATTATCTAATGCAACAGAGATGGCTAATTTTGGAGCTGCGTTTACTTTATATTCTTTTTTAATGTTAGGTTTAGGGTCCATTCATAAATATATTTTACCTAAAATCAGTAACTCTAATTTGTCTCAATTTAATAATATCATTCGGCCAATATTAAGAGTTGGATATTTTTTAATTATATTTCTTCTAATTGGTATTAATTTTACTGAATCGGTATTTAACTTTATTTTTGGTCTTAATAAATTTCCCAAGGCACATGTTCTTTTCAATGTTTTGTCCTTATCGGCAGTTTTATCTTATTTCTTTAGTCCTTATAATAATATACTAAACAAAGTAGGAGCTTATAAAATTCAGTTATATACATACATTATGGGGATTATATCTATTGTTACTTTTAATTACTTTTTAATACCAATTTATGGAGCTATTTCAGTAGTTTTTTCTAATTTAATAGTTTACTTTTTTGTTAATTTTATACTTTTTATAAAATCAAAACAACTCATTAAATTAGAAATTAATTAATTTATGGGATATCTTTACTTTATAAATATTCTAATAGGAATATTATCCCTATTTATTGTAAAAAGAAAATATTTTATTATTAATAATATCTTCTTTTCTACGCATATTATATTTTTTTTCCTTTTGGTTGTTGTAGGTAGTTTCTATGTCTATTATCCAGAGTTTTCTCCATACGAAAATGCTGATTTTTTTAGTACAAAGTATTTCTTAGTTTTAACATCCTATCAATTAATACTTTTGTTTTTTTGTTTAATTCTTGCTAAAAAGAAAATATCAAGTGAAAATAGTTTAATAAATTCAGGTAAAATAAGGTTAAAAAAAATATATTATTTCTTTCCTCTTATTTTATCTGTATCGATAGTTAGCAAATATTTGGTAAGCAATGGTTTACCAATTTTCTATAAAATTATTAATTCAGGTTTATCTAACAATGAAATTATAATCCAAAGGACATTATTTTTTAAAGAGCAACAATCCTTTTTTATTAACGAAATAGGTTTCTTTATTTGTCCGACCATAATGACAATTTATTCCTTCACAAGAAATTTTTTATTACCTACAAAATGGAATTTATTTTACTTTATTTTGAATTTATTAATTGCTTCGGTACTATCATTAAGTTTTTTTCACAAAACACCTCTTTTATTACTGGTTTTTTCAATCTTATGTTGTTATTTTATTCTTAATAAACCAAAAGTGTCACTTAAAAAGGGTTTATTTTACTCTCTTTTAATATTTTCAATTATTTTAATTCAGTATTATTTTGTTTTACATAATCAAGTAATAATATCAATTGGTGATGTTTTAAATGGAGTTGCAAATAGAATATTTGGAGTTTATCCATTAGGGTTGGCTGTTGCTATTAGTTTACCCTCTGAAACTGGTTTTTATCTAGGAGATACTATCCCAAATATTTTAGGATTAAATCCAAATGGAGTTAATATGTCACAAGTTATTCATTTTAAGATTTTTGGTGTCGAAGGTGATGCACCATCACCAGCAATAGGTTATGCTTATGCAAATTGGGGTTTTTTAGGTGTAATATTTGATGTGATTTTCACAAGTCTGTTTTTAATATTATCCAACCAGCTTTTACTCAAGATAAAAAATTCATTTATTAAAGTTTTAATCATATGCATCGCTATACCTCAAATAATGTTTGTTTCCATGTCTTCAGTTTTTGATTCAATAATTAATCCTAGGGATATATTAATCATTAGTATAATCGTTATTATTATGATGTTAAAATTTAGAACAAATTATGAATAAAATAATTTTTTTAAAAGACATTAATTATAAAGGATCTAACATTGGAGAAGAAATATATCAATTTTCTGACTTTTATGGCAAAAAAAAAGATTTAATAAAACTTTTAATTTTTGAAAAACGAGATGAATTTGAATTTCGCACCCATGATTTTTATAAAACTAGGTGGTGTTCTATATATCTTTTTCTGTTATTCTTTAATAGAAGTCGTAGTAAATATATAGTTGATAATATAGGTACAACTAATATTAATTTATTTTTTATTATAAAATTCATAATTAATATTTTAGGCTCAATTTTAATTCAAATCACATCATTCTTTATTTATTTTTTGTTTTTATTTATCATTCTGATTGTTCCAAAAAATAAATTAAAAACCATAGAAATAAAGTCATTGATTTTTTACAGAACTAATCCAGTATTTAATTTAACAGCTGGTGGATCTTTGGGTCATATTTTAGGAGTCATAAATGGTTTTTTGCAGAATAACATAAACGTTTCTTTTATTGGGATTGATAAAATTATAGGAATTAATGAAAACATTATAACTAAAATTATTCATCCTAGAAAATATCTTTTTAGCTTACCGATTTTTAGTAGTATGGAAACTTCAATTCGTAATTTTCTTATTATCTACAATAAAAAATATTTTATTGATACAGATAACACAGCACTGTATTATAGACCTACGGCTTTTGATATTTCACCATTACTTTTAAATATTTTTTATAAGACACCTTTAATCGTTGAATTTAACAGTTTTTTAGAATGGGAGGAAAAAAATAACGGCTCTATTTCGTTACTTAAAATTATGTTTATTTCATTCATTGAAAATCTGATTTTAAGAAATGCAAGTTTAATTGTATGTGTTTCTAATGAGCTTAAAAATCAATTAATAACTAAGGGTTTTAGTGACAAGAAACTAATCTACTGTTCAAATGGAGTTGATATCAATAAGTTTAAATCTTTAGAAAAAAATAGAGATTTAATAAAACATTTAAATTTAGCTAATCATAAAGTAATCGGCTTTGTTGGTACTTTTGGTCCTTGGCATGGAATAGAACTTTTATGTGAAACTATTTCAGATTTTAATAAAAAAAACAACCATAATAAAGTTAAATTCTTATTAGTTGGAGATGGTTCTCTTAGAAAGTTCGCTGAAGACTATCTCTCGGCTTTTGAAAATGTAATTTTTACAGGTAAAGTTTCTTATCAGAAAATTACAGATTATTTAAATTTGTGCGATATTTTAATATCCCCGCATAAACTCCCTGCTTCGGAAAAAGCATTTATAGGTTCTCCAACTAAATTATTTGAGTATTTAGCAATGAAGAAGATTGTAATCGGAACAGATTTAGGTCAAATTAAGGAAATTATTTCACCTGCTATTAATTTCAAAAATTCAAATAAAAGTATAAAAATCAATAATTTAGAGGTTGGTATTATAGCTGATCAAGCCTCTAATAGTCTCGTTGAAGCAATAGAATTTTCTTTAGATAATCACACTAAATTAGAATTTTTAAAAGAAAATTCATATCTGAAAGTATGTAATGAGTATACCTGGGAAAGGAAAATTAAACTTTTATTAAAATCATTTTATGAGAGTAATCAATAAAAAAATTTCTATTGTAATACCCACACCTAAACAACCTCGATTTCATAAAAGAATTGCCGAATATTCTATTGAAAATCATATAAGTTTATTCTATTTTAATAGAATGGGGTATAATAGTTTAAATACTATCCCAAAAGTAGATGAAAGTTTTAATCTTGGCTTTATTAAAAGTGGCGGAAGTTATATTAAAAGAATACCTCAATTAGTTAACTTATTTAAATTACTTAGAGCTAGTGAAAGTGATATTGTTTATTCATTTGGTTTAGACCTTCTATTAGTATCTGTATTATCAAAAAGAAAATCAACAAATATTTGGTTTGAATTGGGAGATATTAGGGAAATAAAAAACAAATACATTGACATCTTGTTTACTTATTTATACAAAATAGTTGTTTTTAAAAACGTAGACTTAATATCAGTTACCTCACAAGGATTTAAAGATTATCTTCAAAAGAAATATAACATTCATTCAAAAAAAATAATAATTAAAGAAAATTTATTATCTAAAAATGATTTTATTCAAAATGAAGCCCAAACTAAAGAACTTGTAAAACCATTTGTAGTTGGCATTCTCGGGTATTTAAGGTATGATGCCATTATTTCATTTTTGGAAGAGTATTTAAAAAGAGACAATAATTTTGTAATACATATTTATGGTCAGGGTGAACTTGTTGAAAAAATCAAAGAAATTATTATAAATACAAATATAAAATATTTTGGTGAATTCAAATATCCTGACGGACTTGTTGATATTTATAAAAATATTCACTTTTCATATGTATTATACGATAATGAAGATTTAAATGTAAGACTAGCATTGCCGAATAAGCTTTATGAAAGTATTTTTTTTAAAACTCCAATCTTGGTTTCAAAAAATACTTATTTGTGCCAAAAAGTAACACATGAATTTCAAATTGGTGAATGTTTTGATCCAGAAAATCAACATGAACTTATTGATTATTTAAACAATATAGGTTTATTAAAAAATTATAATTTATTTCTTAATAACATTGATAAAATTGATAAAAAACATTATGTGATATGAAACAGATCATACAAGACCTTAAAAAAGGTGACACAATATTAGAGGAAGTCCCTGTGCCAAGAGTGAAGGCAGGTACCGTTTTGATTAAAACAACTAGAAGTCTAGTTTCTTTAGGCACAGAAAGAATGTTAGTGGATTTTGGTAAAGCAAACTTTATTCAGAAAGCAAAACAACAGCCAGATAAGGTCAAGATGGTTTTGAATAAAGTGAAGACAGATGGATTGAGACCAACACTGGAGGCAGTTTTTAATAAACTTGGGCAACCTCTTCCTCTAGGTTACTGTAATGTTGGAAGAGTAGTAGCTGTTGGTAAAGGTGTAACTGAGTTCTCTGTTGGAGATCGAGTGGCATCCAATGGTAACCATGCAGAATTTGTTTCTGTTCCAAAGAATCTTGTTGCTAAAATACCAGATAATGTTTCTAATGATGATGCAACTTTTACAGTGATTGGATCTATTGGATTACAGGGTATCAGATTGTTAAATCCTACCTTTGGAGAGACAATTGTTGTAGTTGGTCTTGGTTTAATAGGACTTGTAACTGCAGAACTTTTATTGGCCAATGGATGTAATGTTATTGGTTTTGATTTTGATTCTGAAAAAATTCGTATCGCCAAAGAAAAGGGACTTACAGTGCTCAATCCTTCAGATGGAACAGATCAAGTAAAATTTGTAGATTCTTTAACAAATGGTGTTGGTGCTGACGGAGTAATTATTACAGCTTCTAATAAAAGTGATGAAATTATCTCACAGTCTGCAAGAATGTGTAGAAAAAGAGGTCGAGTTGTTTTAGTTGGAGTTATCGGTTTAAATATTAGTAGGGCAGACTTCTATGAGAAAGAAATTTCATTCCAAGTATCTTGTTCATACGGTCCTGGAAGATATGATGAAGAATACGAAATGAAAGGACAAGATTATCCTATTGGTTTTGTAAGGTGGACTGAAAAGAGAAATTTTGAAGCCGTATTGAATTCTATCTCAAAAGGAACTCTTGAAGTAGGAAGTTTAATTACTGATCGTATCCCTTTACTGGACTACCAAAAGATTTATGGGGATATGAGTAATTCTCGATCCATAGCGTCAATTTTAGAGTATCCAGCTGATTTTGATGAGGTCTCAACCATCGAGATTAATAAAAAATCATTTGAAGGAAAAAAAGGTGTCTTGGGTATTGTTGGTGCTGGTAACTTTACAAGTGCTACAATTATGCCGAATTTGAAGAAAATCAATGCTGATGTTAAATTCATTGCTAGTTCAGGAGGTCTTTCTTCCACAACTATGGCAAAGAAATACGGTGTTGCAAACTCAACAACCAATTATAAAGAAATGTTGCAAGACAAAGAGGTGGATCTAATATTTATAACAACACAACATAATACACATGCACGCATTGTTGTGGAATCTATTGAAGCAGGTAAAAATGTTTTTGTGGAGAAACCACTTGCATTGAATACCGATGAGTTGGATTCTATTATCGAAAGCTATCAGAAAAACAATGTGAATATATCTGTTGGTTTCAATAGACGCTTCGCTCCCTTAGCTAAAAAAATGAAAAAAGCCTTAGGAAGTTCAATAACTCCAATTAATATTGTTGCAACCATGAATGCTGGTTTTATTCCCAAAGATGTGTGGGTTCACGATATGGATATAGGAGGAGGTAGAATAATAGGTGAAGCATGTCATTACATAGACTTATGTTCTTATTTGATAGGATCTAAAGTAATTGCTGTTTGTATGAATGCTATGGGAGTAAATCCAAAAGAAAATACAGACAATGCAAGTATTTTATTAAAATATGAAAATGGAAGTAATGCAGTCATTAATTATTTTGCTAACGGAAGTAAAGGATACTCCAAAGAAAGAGTAGAAGTGTATTCACAAGAGCGTACATTAGTTATGAATAATTGGAGAAAATTAAAAGGATACGGATTTAGAGGTTTCTCAAGCGCAAAATCTGGCCAAGACAAAGGTCATTTTAATCAATTTCAAGCATTAGTTACACAGCAAAAAAATGGAGGAAATCCAATTATTCCTTTTGATGAAATTGTAAATACAACAAGAGCTTCTTTTGCAGCAATCGATTCATTGAAAGAAGGGAAATGGATTTCTATAAAATAAAACTACTGTACCATACGGTTAAACACCTCAAACCGATACAAGTATATTACCGTTTATATTATTTTTTTAGAAACAGAATCTTTACTGCAAGGGCTATTCAAACACCAATGCCGGTTTTAAAGGCAATTAATTGGGAGGAGAAATTGAAATACCATTTAAGTTATTTACAAAAAAATAAATCATTTACTTTTTTAAACATTACACATAAGTTTTCTGATCAAATTGATTGGAATTTTGATGGGTATGGAAAGTTGTGGACATATAATTTAAATTATTTTGATTTTTTAAATCAAGAAGGAATATCGAAAGATACTGGGTTTCACCTTATCAATGACTATACTAAAAATTATAAAACCTTAAAAGATGGTAAAGAATCGTATCCTACTTCTTTGAGAGGAATTAATTGGGTGAAATTTTTAAGTAAAAATCAAATAAAAGATGAAGTCATTGATACGACGCTTTATAATCATTTTTATATTTTATTATATAATCTAGAATTTCATTTATTAGGAAATCATTTATTAGAGAATGCTTTTTCATTATTATTTGGAGCTTATTATTTTCAAAACAAAAAATTATATTATAAATCTAAAGAAATTTTAATTTCTGAATTAAAAGAACAGATATTAAATGATGGAGGACATTATGAGCTTTCCCCAATGTATCATCAAATAATTTTATATAGAGTTTTAGATTGCATACAATTGATTAAAATAAATAAATGGATAAATGATGACTTATTAATGCTTTTAGAAGATAATGCGTCCAAAATGATATCTTGGTTGAATGAAGTGACTTTTGAAAACGGAGATATACCATGCGTAAATGATAGCACTTTTAATATTGCACCAACTTCAAAAGATTTATTTAATTATGCTGATCAGATTGGAGTAACTACTAAAAAAATAGTTTTATCAGATTCTGGATATAGAAAGTTTAGAAATAATAAGTTTGAGCTTTTTGTAGATGTAGGAAATGTTGGCCCTTCATATCAACCTGGTCATGCTCATTCAGACACACTAAGTTTTATTTTACATGTAAATAATAAGCCTGTTTTTGTAGATACTGGTGTTTCAACATATGAAAAAAATCAAAAAAGACAAACAGAAAGACAAACCTCTGCACATAATACAGTTGTAATAAATAGTGAAGATCAAACCCAGGTATGGGGTGGTTTTAGAGTTGCGGAAAGAGCTCAAGTAAAAAATTTGAAAGAAGGATTTAATTTTGTTGAAGCTGAACATGATGGATATAAGAAAATAGGAGTCAGTCATTTAAGGAAATTTTTGGTAGACAAATCTTTAGTCCAAATAAACGATACTATTGTTAACGATTCAAATTATAATCAGACAGCTTATTTTCATTTACATCCAAGTTTAAAAAACCTCATTATTAATGATCATAGCATTATTATTGAAAATATTATTACCATTATTTTTACCGGAACAAATGTCATTCTTAATAAAGAAATATATGAGTATGCCGAGGAATTTAATAAAATAAAAAAAGCAATTGTTATTAAAGTTTCATTTGAATCTAATTTAGAAACCTTAATTAAATTATGAAAATACTTTTTCTGACATTTTATTTTGAACCGGATCTTTGTGCAGGATCATTTAGAAATTCATCTTTATTAAAAGATTTTCATTTAAAGATAAAAAAAACTGATTCTATAGATGTTATCTCAACTCATCCTAATCGATATGATAGTTATAAAGTAAATTCTAAAGACTTTGAAAAAAGATTTGAAAACTTAACAATAAGAAGAATTAAACTTCCAAATCATAAAGGTGGCATTTTTAATCAAATAAAACTTTTTATAATTTTTTATAGTAATGTATTGAAAATTACAAAAAACAATAAATATGATCTAGTATATGCTTCATCATCAAGATTGTTTACAGCATTTCTAGGTGCAAGATTAGCAAGAAAAAATAAAGCTAAATTATTTTTAGATATTAGAGATATATTTAGAGAAACTATTTCAGATTTATACAAACAAAGTAAAGTTATTTCGTTCTTTCTAAAATTAATTATACCATTATTTGAAAAATATACATTCAACAGAGCTAGTGCAATAAATATTGTTTCACCCGGTTTTAAAGATTATTTCAAAAAACATAATTATGGTGTAAAAGCAAATTTCTACTATAACACCAACGGCATAGATGATATATTTTTAGAGAACAATCCAAATCAGATAATTAAGAAAAACGAACTAAAGAAAAAAATTGTATATGCTGGAAATATTGGTTCTTCCCAAGATTTAGATAAAACTCTTCCAGCTACTTTAAACCTATTAGGTGAAAACTATGAGCTTCATATATACGGGGATGGAGCAAGAAAAAATATTTTAATTTCCGAATTAAAAAATAACAATTGTTCTAATATATTTATGCACGACCCAATTGAAAGAAAAAAACTTAAGGAGATCTATAATGACGCTGATATCCTTTTTTTTCAACTAAGTAAACTTGATGCTTTTCTAAGAGTTATCCCTTCAAAATTATTTGAGTATTCTACCTTTACTAAGCCAATAGTAGCAGTTGTAGATGGATATTGTAAGGATTTTATAAAAAGTAACCTTGAGGGAGTTTTTATTGCCGACCCAGAAGATGTAAATCAAATTGTAAAAATAATAAATGGTATAGACTTAGATTTATCTTATCATAGATCAACGTTTATAAACGAATTTTCTAGATCAAAGATTAACACTAATCTTTCAAATTCAATTTTAGAATATTTAAAATGATTAATATTAGCATTATAACACAGGAAGATAAATTTTTTATCCCCAAAAACATTAAATTACTGATCGGTAATGAGAGAATAAATGTAAAAAGCATTCATGTTATAACTTCCAAGGGATCACTTGAGAACAAAAAAATGTTTTTTTTAAAATCTTTTCTTTTTGCTGGAGCATTCCGATTAGGTTTTAAGTATGTTTTTCATAATTTGAAGGAAAATTTAGATAAAATATTTAATCATAAATTATTTTTTGGAGATAAAAGCATACAATCACTAGCGACCTATAACAATATTGATTTTTCTTTTATAAAAAATCCGAATGATATAGAGTTTGCAAAATATTTAAAATTAAAAAAATTAGACTTTATTGTTTCTTATTCTGCACCTTCAATATTTAAAGATGAATTACTGAAAATCCCTAAATATAACTGTATAAACTTGCATTGTTCTCTTCTTCCAAATTATTCTGGAATAATGCCTAGTTTTTGGGTGTTATACTTTAAAGAATTATATACTGGAAGTTCTGTACATTTAATGGATTCTAAGATTGATAATGGTAAATTAGTGCTACAAGAGAAAATAAATATAAAAGGAATTAAATCAATATATAAATTAAACGTATTAACAAAAAAAGTAGGAGGTGAACTAATGCTTAAGAGTATTTTAGGTATTGTAGATGATACTATAGATTTAAAACCAAATAATGTTGACGAAAGCAAATATTTTACATGGCCGAATAGAAATGAAATTAAATTTTTTATAGAAAATGGAGGAAAAATCTACTAACAAAATAGCAGTATTTTCGATTGATGTTGAGGAATGGTATCATTTAGAGTATTTCAAAAATTCTAAAACTGACAAAAAAAAAAGTGTAATGGATGGTTTACATACATTTATTAAAATTATTAATAAGCATAATATAAAAGCATCATTTTTTATAGTTGGAGAATTAATACAAACTCTAAAAAAAACAATTAAAAACTTAGATATTGAAGGTCATGATGTTGGTTTGCATTCATATTTTCACAAAAGACCTATCGTTCAAAATATAAATGAATTTATCAAAGATACTAAAGATACTCTTTCAGAAATGAAATCTATTCTTCCTAATAATTCATTTGGATATCGATCACCGTGTTTTGCTATCGATAGAGAAAGATTAGATGAAGTAATTAAGTTAGGCATACAATATGATGCGAGCAAAATTACTCAAAAGGAACATCCTTTGTATGTTAATCTAGATTTGGATGGATTTGAAAAGCAAGGAAGAGATATTTACAAAAGAGATTTTTTTAAAGTTTTTGAAGTAAGTACCATTAAATTTCTTGGTGTAAACATTCCTATAGCAGGTGGAGGATATCTTAGGATAATTCCCTGGCCAATATACATCTGGTTATTGAAAAAGTATTTAAAAGAGTCAACATTTATTAACTTTTTCATTCATCCATTCGAATTAAGCAGTATGAATTTTGATTTACCAGAAAATACCCCATATTTAACTAAATTTAGATATAATTATAAAAGAAATAAAGTAGAAAAACGTCTTAATAGGATTATAGAATTATTAAAAGAAAATGATTACACTTTTAAAACATTTAGTCAGTTATAAATTATGAATATTTTAATAACTGGCGGTTTTGGTTTAATAGGAAGAAGCTTGGTTAGCGAATTATCAAATAATAATAATAACAATATATTTTTGATTTCTCGAAATATTAAGCCTGAGAATATATCTACAAATATAGTAACTATTAATCACGATTTACTAGCACCAATTCCTGTTGAAAAGATTCCTAAAGACATAAATGTTGTAATTCATCTTGCAGCAATAGCTCATAAAACAAGTTCCGAAATAATGAGAATCAATTGTTTGATGACAAAAAATATAACAGACGCTTTTCTTAATAAAAAAGTAAAATTTATTTTTTTTAGCTCTGTTGCTGTTTATGGTGAAGCTAATCGACTATTTCCAATAAAAATCTCAGATTACTGTAAACCTTATTCATGTTATGGTCTTGGTAAGTTAAAAGATGAAGAAATAATTTCTTCATCTTTTAAAGATTTTATTATTTTAAGATTATGTCCAGTTATTGAAGGAGATGATACGGATTTATTAAAAAGAGTGTATTTACCAAAAACAAAGATTAAGTACAAGTCTTCATATAACAGATCTTACAGTTTTTTAAGTCATAGAACAATTTTTAAATCAATTAACAGTATAATCCATGAAAATGAAATAACAAATAAAATAATAAATTTGAAAGACCCTTCAAATTATAATGAATCTGATATTTTAAAAAAATATAATGGTAAAGAAGTTAAAATTCCTTTGTTAATTTCGATGCCTCTATTCTATTTTCTAAATTTATTTTCTTTTTTCCCGAAAATTTATACCATTAATTGTTTGTTAACTAAGATGTTAAAATCTAATATCTATGAATAAAATAAACTTAAATTCAACTTTCAAAAAAATTAGTTTTGATAAAGATTTACAATTATCAAAAAGCTTGCTTAATTCAAAAATCAATAATCAAAAAATTTTAGTTATTGGTGGTGCAGGAACAATAGGATCTAGTTACATCAAACAGATTTTAAAGTTTAAACCCTCAAAAATAACAGTAGTAGATATTAATGAAAATGGTTTAACCGAACTAACCAGAGATCTAAGAAGCTCCAATTTATTGGATTACAATCCAGAATACATTACGTATCCCGTAAATTTATTGAGTGATACATTTGATAAAATCTTCAATTCTGACACTTGGCAAGTTGTTGCTAATTTTTCAGCACATAAGCATGTGCGTTCTGAAAAAGACAAAATTTCTGTGGAAGCTTTAATTAAAAATAATGTCTTTGGAGCAATCAAGCTTTTGAACTTATGTGAACTAAACACGCCAAAATATTTTTTCAGTGTTTCTACGGATAAAGCTGCGAATCCTGTAAATATTATGGGTGCCTCAAAAAGCTTAATGGAAAAATTAATTTTATCAAAGAAAAATAATTTTAGAGTATCAACAGCTCGATTTGCAAATGTCGCTTTCTCTAATGGAAGTTTATTAGATGGCTTTATATTTAGGTTAAATAAAAACCAGCCGCTGTCTTGCCCGTCAGATATCAAGCGCTTTTTTGTAACTCCAGAACAGTCAGGTCAAATATGTATGTTAGCTACCTTTTTAGGAGAGACTGGAAATATTTTCTTCCCAAAATTAGATTTCCACAATGATCAAATCTATTTTAAAGAAATTGCTTTAAACTTTTTAAAGAATAAGGGTTTTGAGCCTGAATTAGTCCAATCAGAAAAAGAAGCAAAAGAGTTTGATTTTGACGTAAACCCAACTAGCTACCCTATTTATTTTTTTAAAACAGATACTTCAGGAGAAAAAACATACGAAGAGTTTTATACAGAAGAGGAGAATTATGATATTAATAAGTATGACTCTTTAGGATTCATAAATTCTACAGAAGTTAAAATATCTTTTCAAGATGTAAAAGCTGATTTTGAGACTGTCTTTAATAATTCTAATTCCCAAAAATCAGATATCGTAACTATAATTAAAAAATATGTTCCAGATTTTATGCATATAGAAACAGGTAAACATTTAGATCAAAAAATGTAAATTATGTATAACTTTTTTAAACGATTATTAGATTTTGTAGTTAGCTTAATTACGTTAATTATTTTATTACCAGTTTTTATCCCCATTATTATCATTCTAAGATTTTCAGCTGAAGGTGAAGTCTTCTATTTTCAAGAGCGTTATGGAATCAATAATTCAAGATTTCAAATATGGAAATTTGCAACTATGCTTAAGAACTCTATGAATATAGGTACTGGTAGTATTACTCTTCAAAATGATCCAAGGGTTACCAAAATCGGTTTCTTTTTAAGAAAAACCAAAATCAATGAACTACCACAAATTATCAATATCTTAAAAGGGGATATTAGTTTGGTGGGCCCTAGGCCATTAGTTACAAAAACATTTACCGCCTATACCGAAGAAGTACAATCCAAAATATATAACGTAAAGCCAGGGCTTACAGGAATTGGTTCTATTGTATTTAGAGATGAGGAATCCATGATTTCAGCAATTAATGATGAAGATCCACATGAGTTTTATAAAAGGGTAATAGGACCCTATAAAGGGGAATTAGAAATGTGGTATCAAGAAAATAAATCCTTCTTTTTGGATCTACAATTAATTTTCCTAACAGCATGGGTTATTATTGTACCTTCTTCTAAACTCTATGAAAAATGGTTTAAAGATCTACCTAAAAGAAGTTTTTAAATAGTAAAATATGCCATTCAATCCAGAATCTGCAAAGAAAGCAGGGAAGAAATCCAAAAGAGGACCTGCAAAAAAAGAAGACCCTAATTTGCAAGAAAAGATGGAACTGCTTTTTGAAAAAGTATTGGATGATTTATTGATGAATCAAGACAAACTCACCAAAACAGAACGCGTAAAGCTCTTTGTTACTCTATCAGGCCATTTGTTTCCTAAAAATAAACCTACAAAAGAAGTAGAAGAAGATAAACCCCTTTTTATATTGGCTGATGACCCCAATTATGATGAAGACACAATTATTAAATAGCACTGGCTTGCTGCATAAATAAATCTGCCAGCGCATCTTTGTTTTGATGCGTGCCTATATAGGCTAAAAATGTACTTTCTTTAGAATGCCCTGTAATATTCATAAGCAGTGGAGTTTCAATTTTACCATAGTAATTGGTTGCAAAAGACCGCCTCATAATATGTGAGGTTACAAACTCATATTTTGGTGCTTTCACAATTTCTTTCCTACGCGTCTTCGGGTTATTTTTAAAACCACTCACCCACTCATCAATTCCAGCTAATTTGCAAAGTGCTTTAATCTCTTTGTTAAATGCTACTTGCGAGACTCTTCGAGGAAATTCATTCTCTAATAGTTCAATGACAAAAGGATCTGCAACACCAACCGTTACTGCTTTCTTTGTTTTTTGTTGCAAGAGATCTATATACAAGCCAGTAGGCGCTTTTCTAATGTTATTTGGATTCAACTTTAATAAATCAGATACACGCTGTCCAATCGATAAGCCAATTAATAACCACTTGTAACTATCTCTATACGATGCAGGAATCCGCTTTAATCCCTTTAAAGCTTTTATATCCATAGGACTTAAAACATGTAAAATTCGATCTGAGCTTTTTTGCTTAAACGATTCAATATAATTAGAATAAGGGTGTACTTCTAAACCGCTTTTCTCGGCATCACGTAAAATAATTTTTAATAATTTTAAAAGCTGACCGCAGTAATTATCACTGTATTGCTTTTCGGTTTTCAGAAAAGAGGTAAAAGATTCGGCAGCATATTTATCTATGGAATTGATATACAATTGCGTTGATTTTTCAAACTCATACTCTTTTATAATGCGATGCAGTGATTTATAGGTCCGAATGGTATTGTACGCCAAACCTACTGTTCCATATCCTTGAACTCTTTTTGTGTTAGCATTAGAAATAAAATGTTCTAAATAATCTAAAAATAAAACAGAATTTTCTACTTTTAAAGATGGATTTGAGTTCTTAATCAATGGTTTTTTATGAAAATTAACGTTCATTTTACGTATGTTATTTTTATTATTTAACATATAAATAGCGTATTTAAATCTTATTTATAACATATTTTAGATCAAATTTTAACGCTGATTTATATATCAATATAAGTTAAATATTTAAAAAATGAAAGTTAATGTATTGTTTATTAGTAATTTAGATGAATTTATTTTTGACTACGGACTGTAGTCTTAAGTTAATTATAAATTGTTCAACTTCATCTAGCTCTCCTTGTTGAATAAAACATATCCATTACTTGTCTATTAAAACAAATTAAGGAGCTAT
>Ga0209532_1000925_pt1 | contig 24283 bp, 25 predicted proteins | sample COG_02_FD_184746 | JGI IMG/M metagenome (GOLD analysis project Ga0209532, IMG submission 184746) | Pelagic Microbial community sample from North Sea - COGITO 998_met_02 (SPAdes) (version 2) | ecosystem: Environmental > Aquatic > Marine > Neritic zone/Coastal water | place: Helgoland, sampling... | reverse complement strand
CGTCATATTACCCATACCTTTAAAACAAACCTTTACCTACAGTGTAAACAAGGATGAGGCAGGTTTTTTAAAACAAGGTCATAGAGTTGCGGTCCCTTTTGGAAAGTCTAAGGTGTATACCGCTATTGTGTACCAAGTGCATGATCAAGCACCAGAGGGTTACAAGACCAAAAGCATTGATCAAATCCTAGATCAAACTCCTATTATAACACCACAGCAAATAAAACACTGGCAGTGGATGGCTAGTTATTACATGTGTACTCTTGGCGAAATAATTAAAGCGGCACTACCCAGTGCTTTTTTATTAGAAAGTGAGACCATTGTATCTTTATGTAGCAATACTAATGTAGATCCAGCAAAAATTTCAGATGCAGCTTATTTAGTTGTTGAGGCCTTACAACAACGCTCGCCTTTGCATATTAATGATGTGAGAGCTGTATTGGATAGCACTCAAGTAGTGAAAGTTCTTAAAGACCTTTTAGATTTGGGCGTGATAGAGGTACAGGAAGAAATGTATGAACAATACACCCCTAAACTCAAAAAATACATTAGAATTGCTAGTGTATATAAAGAACAAGTGCAGCTTTCTGTTTTGCTTGAAAGTCTTTCTCGAGCACCTAAGCAAAAAGAAATTTTATTGCAATTATTTAGCCTACAAGCGCAAACTAAAAAAGCAGTTGGAGTTACTTCTTTTCAAAAAGCTAGTGGTGCTGGCCCTAGTGCTATAAAAGCCTTGGTTAAAAAAGGAATTTTAGAGGAGTTTTATCTCAAAAAAGATAGAGTTAATTTCAAAGGTGAAGCCGCTGAGGCTATAATGGATTTAAGTGATGCCCAACAACAAGCCTATACAGAGATAAGCACATGTTTTAAAAAACAGGATGTTGTTTTGCTCCATGGGGTTACTGCCAGTGGTAAGACTGAAATTTATATAAAACTTATAGAACAGCAACTCTCTAGTGATAAACAGGTGTTGTATATGTTGCCTGAAATTGCATTAACCACACAGCTTATTTCTAGGTTGCAATATTATTTTGGAGAAAAAATAGGGGTATACCATTCAAAATATTCGATAAATGAACGTGTAGAGGTTTGGAATAACGTATTGCAAAACAAGGCCAAGGCACAGATTATAATTGGTGCTCGTTCTTCACTATTTTTACCATTTAACAATCTAGGACTTATTATAGTTGATGAATCTCACGAACCATCTTTTAAACAGTACAATCCAGCCCCAAGATACCAAGCAAGAGATAGTGCTATAGTCTTGGCAAGAATACATCAAGGTAAACTCCTGATGGGCTCTGCGACTCCTTCTTTAGAGAGTTACCACAACGCAAAAGAGGGGAAGTATGGTTTGGTGAGTTTGCATAAACGTTTCGGGAATATTCAAATGCCAACCATAGAATTGGTAGATATTAAAGAAAAACACAAGAAGAAGAAGATGACAGGTCATTTTAGTGATCGATTGTTGGAGGAAATAAAAATATCTTTAAACAATAGCGGACAAGTTATACTTTTTCAAAACAGAAGGGGTTTTTCTCCCATTGTGGAGTGTAAAACTTGTGGGAGTTCACCACAGTGTCCAAATTGTGATGTAAGTCTCACATTTCATAAATACAAAAATCAATTACGGTGTCATTACTGCGGCCATAATACACCAATGCAAACGAGCTGTATGGCATGTGGTCTTGAAACCATAGATAGTAAAGGGTTTGGTACAGAACAAATTGAAGCTGAGCTATTAGCCTTATTTCCAAAGCATACAGTGGCTAGGATGGATCAAGACACAACCAAAGGCAAACATGCTTATAAAAAATTAATTGATAGGCTAGAGAATCTTGAAATTGATATTTTAATTGGTACACAAATGTTGGCCAAAGGTTTAGATTTTAGAAATGTTAGTTTGGTAGGGGTTATGAATGCAGATAACCTGCTCAATTTCCCAGATTTTAGAGCACATGAACGTAGTTTTCAATTACTATTTCAAGTAGCAGGTAGGGCAGGGCGTACCAAAGCGCAAGGACGTGTGCTAATACAAACCTACAATCCATATCATACAATTTTACAGCAAGTTAGTGTTAATGGATATCAAGAAATGTATCGTGTTCAAACCCAAGAGCGGTATGATTTTAAATATCCTCCTTTTTATCGAACCATAAAAATCACATTTAAAGATAGAAGTTTGCAAAAGGTAGAAAGTGGAGCACAGTGGTATGTTATGGCACTTAAACAACATCTTCAAGACAATGTGTTGGGTCCTGAGGCACCAGCAGTAGCAAGGGTAAGAAATCAATTTATCACTGCTGTATTGGTGAAAATTCCTAAAAATCAATCTTTGCAAAAAACCAAGAATTACATTGCAAGTGTGCAACGCAGTTTTAATGCCGCCAAACAGTTTTCTTCTATTCGGGTAACCATAGATGTAGATAATTACTAATCAATTTAATAGTTAATACTAAAAAAAAAGACCCAACTGGATCTTTTTTTTAGTATTAATCTTTGTTGTTTGCGGCCAATGCATGAACAAGATCTGTTTTTCTATTTCTACTAAGTGGAAGTTTTTCTTTTTCTAACTCAATTATTTTACTGTTGTATCGTATTACCTTATCAAGATTAACAATGTAGGATTTGTGTATTCGTAAAAAGCGATCTTTTGGAAGTAGGGCTTCAAAAGCTTTCATGGTTGACAGCACAACCAAAGAGTCATGCTCTGTTACCATCTTAACGTAGTCTCCTAGGGCCTCGATAAATCTTAGTTCATTCAAAAATACTTTACGTTTTTTTAAGTTACTTTTCACAAAAATAAAATCTTCATCATCAAACCCCTCTTCGTTTTTGAGTTTATAGTTTGTTACAGCTTTGTGCACAGAATTTAAAAAACGTTCTTTTGAAATGGGTTTTCGCAAATAATCTATGGCGTCGTAGTCAAAGGCCTTGAAGGCATATTTTGTTTTTCCTGTTACAAAAATTATTTGTGGTTTTTCTATAAGATCATCTAGTAAATCAAAGCCCGAAAGAATAGGCATTTCAATATCTAGGAATATTAAATCTATATCTGAGGTGGCAATCCCTTCTTTTGCTTCAATAGCATTATTGTACTGTGCAACCAAGTTTAGGGACTTGTGGTTTTCTATCAATTTAACAATAGATAATCTCTGTAATGTAGAATCATCCACAACGGCACAGTTAAGTAACGTTTTTTCCATCTTATCAGGGGTTTATAACATCAAAAATAAGTCTTTTATCGATGAAATACAACTTTATTCAATTTTAATCGTAAAAAAATGCTCTTTATCTATCTTTTGCTCTGTAGGTTATTTGTTGATTAAGGCGTTTGTTATTTGTAAAATATGTAGTATTTTTGCACACTCTTAGCATCATGCTAGGATTTAATATTAATAAATAATAGATTTTAAAATGAATCATTACGAAACTGTTTTCATCTTAAATCCCGTTTTATCTGAAGAGCAGATAAAGGAAACAGTAAAGAAATTTGAAGATATTCTTATTTCTAAAGGTGCTAAGATGATATCAAAAGAGAATTGGGGGCTAAAAAAATTAGCCTATGCCATTCAAAACAAAAAAAGTGGTTTTTATCACTTGCTAGAATACACCGTAACTGGTGAGGCTATCAATGAATTAGAAATAGCTTTCAGAAGAGAAGAGCGTGTAATGCGTTATCTTACTGTAGCTCTTGACAAGCATGCAATTGCTTGGGCAGAGAGAAGAAGAAAGCGTGATAATATTAAAACACTATAATTATGGCATCTATACAAGAACAAGCAAAAGGAAAAAAAGATGGAGAAATCAGATATTTAACTCCATTAAATATAGAAACGTCAAAAGCTAAAAAATACTGTCGTTTTAAAAAGTCTGGTATTAAATATGTTGATTATAAGGATCCAGATTTTTTACTAAAATTTGTAAATGAGCAGGGTAAATTACTACCTAGAAGACTTACAGGAACTTCTTTGAAGTACCAACGTAAAGTAGCTGTTGCAGTAAAAAGAGGACGTCATTTGGCACTTATGCCATATGTTGCCGATTTATTAAAATAAAAACAAGATAGGATTATGGAACTTATATTAAAAAAAGACGTTGAGAATCTTGGTTTTGCAGATGATCTAGTAAATGTAAAAAACGGGTACGGAAGAAACTTCCTAATACCAAATGGTCATGCTGTATTAGCAACACCTTCTCAAAAGAAGATGCTGGCTGAAACGTTAAAACAACGTGCTCACAAAGAGCAAAAGGTTATTGATGCTGCAAAAGCAGAGGCGACGAAGCTTTCTGCATTAGCAGATTTCAAAATTTTGGTAAAAACTGGTGAAGCAGACAAGTTATTTGGATCTGTTTCTAATGCAGATCTTTCTGAGGCATTTGCAAAAGAAGGTATTGAGTTAGAAAAGAAGTTTATCACCATTGCAGGTGGAATCATTAAGCGTACTGGCCAATACGAGGCTAGTGTACGTTTTCACAGAGATGTAATTTCTACATTTACCTTTGACGTGGTTGCACAAGCAAGCAAGTAAAATTATTTTTAAAGTACACTAAACCTCTCTCAGCAATGTGAGGGGTTTTTTTATGAAATCTTAGTACTCTTATATTTATACGATGAAATACGCAAGACTTACCAAAGAACAGTTCGATACTCTGCAACAAGAGTTTATAAACTTTTTGTCCACACAGACTATTACTTCACAAGAATGGCAAACCATTAAAAAAGAGCAGCCACAGTTAGCAGAGCAAGAACTTGATGTGTTTAGTGACCTTGTGTGGGAAGGTGCTCTTAGCCAGGCCAAATTTTTAGAAAATATTTCTCCAAAATTGTTGTTTTTATTTAAACTAGAAGCACAGCAGATGTCATTAATTTCTGTAAAAGTAGTTCAAGAGGGTATTGATATTACAACTAAGGAGGGATACTCTTGGCTTCAAAAAAATTACGCTACAGATGATGTGGAGTTTTATACAGCCACAAAAACCTATACAGAAGATAAAAACCTAGATATATTTAAGCTTATACAACAAGGGGCTGCAATTACTAAGGGAGATTTATACGGCTTTTTTCAAGGAATCCTAAATAGCTAATAAGAACCGTACTTATTTACTTAGAAGCTTTTACTCATATCTCAAACTCTCTATAGGATCTAGTCTAGCTGCTTTAACAGCAGGATATGCACCGGCAAGCACGGCTACCACAAATGTTATAATAGTTGCCCAGACCATCGCTGCAATGGGTAGGGTGAATTCAAAATCAAAAGCAGTAGCAAATCCCACACCAGTAAGGACTCCTAAGATAATTCCTAGAACAGATCCAAACTGTCCTATAACAATTGTTTCAATTAAAAACTGAGTGGATATTGTACCATTTTTAGCACCTAAAGCTTTACGCACACCAATCTCTCTAGTTCTCTCTGTAACAGATACTAGCATTATATTCATAAGAGCTATTGAAGAGCCTAAAATAGTTATGATACTTATAATCCAGGCCGCGGTCTCTAATACGCCACCAATATCTGACGCCCGTGCTAATAGGTCATCGCTTCGCAGGATTCCAAAGTTTTTTTCTTCTATAGGGCTCAGCCCTCTAATGTTTCGAAATATGACTAAAGCCTCATCCTGGGCTCCTTGCATCATTGCTTTATCTACAACCTTTATACTAATGGTGTAGTTTATATTTGGTTGTGTGAAAATTCCTCTGGCCACTTGAATGGGAAGTAACACTTTTAGATCTTGGTTGTTACCAAAGGTAGCCCCTTTGGATTCTAGTATACCAATAATTTTAAACTTAACACCACGAATACTTATGGTTTTATTTAAAGGGTCTTCATTTTCAAAAATATTTTTTAAAAAATCTGGACCAATAAGACAAACTTTTGCGTTGTTTTGAATGTCAAAAACAGTAAAGTTTCTTCCTTGATCTACTAGGGTTCCTGTATTGTCTAGGTAGTTTTCATTAACCCCATAAACTTGTACCTCAGGGTCTGTTTTATTTCCCTCATAGCGTACTTCTGCAGATCCAGTTCCAGCAAAAGACACAGATGTACTTGTAAAAGGATACTCGTAGGTATCTATGAAATTACGCACATCATTATACCTAATGATAGGATTTATCTTTTTACGTTCACCACGACCCCCTCGGTTAAGATTAAATTCATATCTCTCAATATTAAAGGTATTACTACCCATGGAGGCAAAATTACCCGCGATGTTAGTTTCAAGTGCTTTTACTGCACTTAAAATACCTACAAGAGACCAAATTCCTATGCCCATGATAACAATGGTTAAAATGGTTCTGAGCAATTGTGTTTTTATAGAGTCTAGTGCAATACGCACATTTTCTCGAAACAGTGAAAACATAAAATAGTAATTTTTTGTTAGACTAATGTCTTTGGGTAAAGTTACAGTTTTGTATAATATTAACTAAGATTTTTATCACGTGGTTGCCAAATGTTAGGACATAACATAAATTTAGTATAACAATGCTAGTAGAAGACAGCGTTAATTATGATATTTGTATTATTAATAGAAGTACCATGAAACCATCTATACCAAAAGGAACCCGTGATTTTTCTCCAACGCAAGTTGCCAAGCGCAAATTCATTATGGATACCATAAAGCAGCATTTCTCTTGTTTTGGTTTCCAAGCTATAGAAACACCTAGTTTCGAGAAGAGTGAAACCCTTATGGGAAAATACGGTGAAGAAGGAGATCGGTTAATTTTTAAAATTCTTAACAGCGGGGATTATTTAAAAAAAGCAACCGATACTTTATTAATAAATAAAGAAAGCAAAAAACTAACTGGACAAATTAGTGAAAAAGCACTCAGGTATGACTTAACAGTACCATTTGCCAGATACGTTGTACAGCACCAAAACGATATTACATTCCCATTCAAACGATACCAAATGCAAGCAGTATGGCGTGCAGATAGACCTCAAAAAGGTCGTTTCAGAGAGTTTTACCAGTGTGATGCAGATGTAGTTGGGAGCCCCTCTTTATTACAAGAAGTGGAGTTGGTGCAATTGTATGATGCAGTTTTTACAGATCTTTCATTAAAAGGAACTGTAATAAAGATCAACAATCGTAAAATATTAAGTGGTATAGCTGAAGTAATTGGAGCACAAGACAAGCTTATTGATTTTACAGTGGCTCTAGACAAACTAGATAAAATAGGGGCAGATGGAGTTAAAAAAGAAATGCTTGAAAAAGGTATTACACAAGATGCAATTGCAAAAGTACAGCCTTTGTTTAGTATGAAAGGTGATGCAAACCAACAATTAGAAAGCCTAAAGATAATGCTTGAATCTTCTCAAATTGGTATGCAGGGAATACAAGAGCTTGATTTTATTGTCACTCATGTTACAGCTTTAGAATTGCAAACAGCCACACTTGCCATTGATGTTACCTTGGCTAGAGGTTTAAACTACTATACGGGAGCAATTTTTGAGGTAAGTGCGCCACAAGGTGTTACTATGGGTAGTATTGGTGGAGGGGGTCGTTATGATGACCTCACAGGTATTTTTGGTCTTAAAGACGTAAGTGGTGTTGGTATTTCTTTTGGTTTGGATAGAATTTATTTAGTTCTTGAAGAACTTGGGTTGTTTCCAGAAACTACAATTGTAAGTACAGATATTTTGTTTTTTAATTTTGGCCAAACAGAAGCTTTATTTGCGATGAGGGCCATCAAAAAGTTAAGAAGTAAAGGAATCTCTGCTGAGCTTTACCCAGATACTGCAACCAATCAAAAGAAAGAAAGAAAACAACTCACCTACGCAGAGCGAAAAGGTATATTGTATGTAGTATTAATAAATGATCAAGAAATTAAGGATAATACTTACACTATTAAAAATATTAAAACAGGGCAAAAACAAAGCCTTAGCCTTGAGGAGTTAATTGAAATACTAGCCTAATTTCTAAACTAAATAATAAAAGCCCATACATGTAGTATGGGCTTTTTTATTGTAGCGAGGAGCAGACTTGAACTGCCGACCTCTGGGTTATGAATCCAGTGCTCTAACCAGCTGAGCTACCTCGCCAAATGTTACTGGTTGTGCTTTATTGCAGATATTGTACATAAAAGCGGCTGCAAAGATAAAAACAAAAAAGTGTGAGGCAAACAATCCATCATTTTTTATTCTATTTTATTTCTGTTAAAATTTCTGAGTAAATAAGCCGTACATTTGCCACTCATTAGGGAGAGGTTCTTGCCTTTTCTTTTAACATTATTTATGTCATTCCAATCATTAGGGCTCTCTGATGCCTTGCTTAAAGCAATTAGCAAAAAAGGATACACTACACCTAGTCCAATTCAACAAAAAGCAATCCCTAAGATACTAGAGGGTAAAGATGTTTTAGCTTCCGCTCAAACAGGCACAGGAAAAACAGCTGGATTTACACTACCAATGCTGCAGCAGTTTCTAGCCAACGAGGGCCAACATCAAGGAAGAAGAAAAATAAAATCTTTAATATTGACTCCAACTAGAGAGCTTGCCGCCCAGGTATTGGATGATGTTAAGACCTATTCAGAGTTTACAAATCTTAAAAGCACTGTGGTTTTTGGTGGCGTGAATGCAAATCCGCAAATAAAAACATTACGTCAAGGAGTTGATATATTGGTAGCTACCCCAGGACGATTATTAGATCTGCACAGTCAAGGTGTAATTAATTTTTCTGGGATTCAATTCTTGGTGTTGGATGAGGCAGACAGAATGCTTGATATGGGTTTTTTAAGAGACATTAAAAGGATTTTAGCGCTGTTGCCAAATAAGCGTCAAAACCTGTTGTTCTCCGCAACCTTTTCAAAAGAAATTAAAACTCTAGCAAATAGCTTTTTAAATAATCCAGCTATGGTGGAGGCAGCTCCCCAAAACACAACAGCCGAGAAAGTAGATCAAATCATATATAGAACCAACAAAGGACTAAAGACAGCTCTTGTAATAAAACTCATAACAGAAGGTAATTGGAATCAAGTTTTGGTATTTACCAGAACCAAACATGGAGCTAATAAACTTTCTCAAAAATTAGAGAAAGCAGGTATCAAAGCCGCTGCCATACATGGTAATAAAAGTCAAGGGGCAAGAACAAGAGCACTTGCTGGCTTTAAAGAGGGTACTATTTCTGTTTTGGTAGCCACAGACATAGCAGCACGAGGACTAGATATTCCGTTGCTTCCCCATGTAATAAACTTTGAATTGCCAAATGTGCCAGAAGACTATGTTCACAGAATAGGACGTACAGGTAGGGCAGGGGCCAGTGGAAAAGCAATATCGATAGTTAGCGTTGATGAATATGCCTACGCCAGAGGTATCGAAAAGTTGCTCAATATTAAACTTGAAAGTACAATCATCCCAGGATTTGAACCAACCGAAACACTGCATGAAGTAGCGTCTAGAAAGGCAAAAAATAAAGCTGCACATAACAGTGGAGGTAGAAATAACAATCGTTCACAATCAAGGTCATTATCACAAGATGGTGCAAAAAAGAGACGTAACTATAGAAGATAGTATTTCATTGCAGTTTTTTAAATAATCTAATGCCTTAGAACACAATATCATTTTTTAGCCCTAAATAATAGGTTTCTTTCTTTTGGTTATTATATTTAATATCTATATTGGACTAATTAACAAACAACAATGGAAGAAAAGATAAAATACGAAATGGAAATTCCAATCCAAGTTTCCCCTTCATTATTGTACACCTATATCTCCACACCATCTGGACTCTCTGAGTGGTATGCAGACAACGTAAACTCTAGAGGAGAAAATTTTGAGTTTATTTGGGATGGTGTCGAAGAAAAAGCAGTTTTGCTAACAAAAAAGAATGCAGAACGCGTTAAATTTAGGTGGGATGTGGATGCTGGCACAGATTATTATTTTGAATTACGCATTCAAGTAGATGAGATTACCAAAGATGTTTCACTGATGATCACAGACTTTGCTGAGGATGGTGAAGTTGAAGAAGGAAAGATGCTCTGGGAAAACATGGTTTCTGAGCTAAAACAAATATTAGGATCAACCTAAAAAATAAATATAGATACCTGTATCTTTGTGCCACTATATTATAAACTAGAGTGGCATTTTTTTATGATAAATTTTAACGGTACCATACTCGATGAGCACAAGGCAGCTATTTCTGTTTCTAATAGAGGTCTAAACTATGGTGATGCAATTTTTGAAACCTTGCGTGTTGGCGCTGGCAAAATTTATTTTTGGGAAGATCATTACTTTAGACTCATGGCCTCTATGCGCATACTGCGTATGGAAATTCCAATGAATTTTACTCAAGAATATTTAGAAAAACAAATTATAGCAACCATAGAAGCTAATGGAAGTTTAACTGCTGCTTACAGGGTTAAAATTCTTGTTTGGCGCCAAGAAGGTGGTCTTTATTGTCCTGCCACACAAAAAATTGATTTCTCTATAGCGTGTATTGATCTGCAACATCCTTTTTACATACTAAACCAAGATCTATATGAGGTTGAACTTTTTAAGGACCATTATATCACCTCTGGACTGCTTTCTACTTTAAAAACAAATAATAAAATCATAAACGTTTTAGGCAGTATTTATGCCAAGGAGAATAATTATAATAACTGCCTACTTTTAAATGAAAAAAAGCAAATTGTTGAGGCTTTAAACGGAAATATATTTTTAGTGAAAGGGGAGACTATAAAAACACCTCCTTTAAAAGATGGTTGTTTAAAGGGCATGATGCGCAAACAGCTTCTTACTATACTTGCTAGCATGCATGATTATGATCTGCAAGAAGTCTCTATCTCTCCTTTTGAATTGCAAAAGGCTGATGAGATGTTTATCACTAATGTTATTACAGGGATTCAATCCATCACAAAGTACAGAAAGAAACTATACACAAATGCCATGGCAAAAGAATTACTGGGAAAACTAAATACAAAGGCTAGACTTGGATAGTCTTGCCAAAAACACAAAGTAATTTAATTGTAGGAAGGGTTTTGTGGAGCGTTAGACCATAATTTGTAGTTTCCGCCAAATTCAAGCATTTTCTCTTTCCAAATATTGATATTGGTGTTTCCAATGATTTTGTTTTTGTAATCATTTGGTGTAACCACCCAACTATTTAGTTCTAACTCTTCACTTAGTTGCTTAGCAGACCAACCAGAGTAGCCTAAGAAAAAACGTATTTGAGTTTGAGTTAGCGTATCATCTGCTAATAATTTAGAGATAGCTTTAAAGTCTCCTCCCCAATATATACCTTTAGATATTTCAACACTTCCTGGAATCAGTTCTGGTATTTTATGAATAAAATAAAGATTGTCTTGTTCTACGGGGCCACCATTATATACAGGTAGGTTAGAGTTAACCTCAGGAATAAAATCTTTAAGAGTGTACTGTAGTGGTTTGTTAAGAATAAAACCCACAGCTCCATTTGCTATAGTATACTCTGCCAGTAGTATAACAGATCTACTAAAAGACACATCTCCAATTATGGACGGCTTTGCAACCAGTAAAAGACCTTTATCGGGTTTGAGTAGCGTCATTGTTATTTAATAGGTTAATTAAACCTACTATTTTTTTTTGTAAAATCCAACTAAAAACTAGGAGCAGTACATTTTCTAATAAAAAAACCCTCTTTGCAATTGCAAAAAGGGTTTTTGTGTTGTGAGTTACAGTGATTTAGTTTACACTAGTCTGTAAGTCTGAACCTGCTTTGAACTTTACAACGTTTTTAGCAGCAATTTGGATTGTTTTTCCTGTTTGAGGATTTCTTCCTTCTCTTGCAGCTCTTCTATTTACTGACCAAGAACCAAAACCTACTAAAGAAACTCTGTTTCCTTTTTTAAGAGATCCCTGTACGTTTCCTAGGAAAGACTCTAATGCTTTTTTAGCTGCTGCTTTTGTTACTCCAGCATCTTCTGCCATTGCGTCGATTAAATCTGATTTGTTCATAATATTTGTTTAAATTAAAAAATTGATTAAAAATACGTTTTAGTACCTATACAAATTTAAACGGATATTCAACATTGACAAGGATTGCCACGCTAAAACCCTCTTTTTGTTAATAACTTGGGGTGATTGTTAATAAGCGAGTCAAAAAAATGCTGTTTTTTGCCGTCTCAATAAGCATAGGGGTTTACAATCATTTTTGCATCTGGCTTGAAATCATAGCCGTTTAATAAATCTTTGGTCAGCATTTTACGCTTTCCAGGAAGTTGAATTTCTCTAATTTCTAATACCTGATTTTGAAGTTGTACATACAGTTTTTTCTGGATAACTCTTAGAGCACCAACTTCACTTTCTTCTGAAATTTTAGTTCCTGCATCTTTAGTAGTAAACCATACAGAATTTTCCTGAGCTGGCTCGATGATTGCTACCTTATAAATTTTTATTTTAATTTTCTCGCCTTCCTGCTCAAGGTAACTCCAAGCACACGGGTAAGGGTTTAATCCTCTTACAAAGTGATCGATAGTACCTGAGGTGGCACTCCAATCTATATAGGTGTTCTCTGGAGTTAATTTGGGTGCTTGTTTTAAATCTAGCCTAGAAAAGTCTTCTCCAAGAGGTTGGGGAATTGTTTTAAAACCCTCTTGTTTGATAGTCTCTAAGGTTTTAATAACGAGTTTACTTCCCACATTCATTAAAATATCATGAAGACTGCCCACGGTTTGTTCCTTGTCAATAGCCACTTTTTGAGAAAGAATGATCTCTCCTGTATCAATTTTTTCATCAATAAAAAAAGTGGTGACACCAGTTATTTGTTCTTTATTTATAATAGCCCAGTGAATAGGAGCAGCTCCCCGGTATTCGGGCAATAAAGAAGCATGAAGATTAAAAGTACCAAGAGTTGGAATTTGCCAAACTACTTTAGGCAACATTCTAAAGGCAACTACAATTTGTAGGGTGGGTGCCAGTTTTTTTAATTCTTGTAAAAAAGATTGGTCTTTAAGGTTTGTAGGTTGCAAGACTGGTATACCATGAAGTAACGCATGTTGTTTTACTTCAGAGCCTTGAAGAGATCGCCCACGGCCTTTAGGCCTATCTGGAGCAGTAACTACACCAACAACATTATAACTATTGCTAATTAAGGTACTTAAAACTCCTACCGCAAAACCAGGGGTTCCCATAAATACAATTCTTAATTTATCAGTCTTCATGCATATGAAATATTATATATTACAAAGGTACTAAAAACACAAACGTTCCTGAGTTTTTAAAGTTTTTAAAGTGACTTATAAATTTATTTTCTCAGAAAATATTTTAATAATTATTTGGATTTTCATGTTTACTAATTTTGTATGTCCTATTTTTGTAGTTAGTTAGGTTTGGAATTAAAAAGCTACATATCAAAGTACGTTGGAGCAATTGCACTTGTTTTTGTGTTAATGCTTCCAACCTCTGTGCACTTTTTTCATCTCTTTGATACGCATGAACATGAAGTTTGCCAAGAGCAAGCAACTCATCTCCATGAAGATGCACCAGAGTGTCATATTTGTGATTTTTATAGCACGAGCTTTCAATATACTTTGCCAGAGAATTATGTTACTAACTTTGTTTTAACTCCCCAAAATATAAAGGCTACCATAGTTGTAGCATCTTTATTTTCAAAAAAACTCACTTCAAAACAATTACGCGCACCGCCAACTATTTTTTCTTAAAGATTTAATTTATTTTAAAATTTTAAAAAAATACGATGCGATTACTTGCGTTATTATTTCTGCTAATTAGCAGTATACATTCTTTTGCTCAAGAGTGTAATAATACATTAAATGGTACTTTATTAGATATACATGATGGCTCTGTGCTTACAGGAGCTACTATTGTTGTTACACAAACTGGTGTTGCGGCTCAGACCGACCTGGATGGGAATTTTACAATTAATTTTTTGTGTGAAAGCACCTATCAATTGCAAATATCTCACCCATCATGTTCAACCAAAATCTTTACTGTAACAATACAGGGCAAAACTCAAAAAACATTTAAATTGGAGCACCATTTGGAGTTGCTTAATGAGATCATAGTTGATGGAAAAACAACTAACAGAGCTACAAAATCGATTTATGAAAATCTTGTTGATCAGCAAACAATTACTACCTATAGTAGTGGTTCTCTTGGTGATGCTCTAAATAGTATTAGTGGTGTTTCTTCTCTTAACACAGGAAATACAGTTGTCAAACCAATGATTAATGGACTCCATAGTAGTCGTGTTCTTATAATTAATAACGGAGTACAAATGCAAGATCAAGAATGGGGTGCAGAACATGCTCCAAGTATTGATATAAACTCTGTGGGATCATTAAAAGTAATAAAAGGTGCTGGTGCGCTTCAATATGGTGGGAGTGCCATTGGAGGTGTTATCGTTGCTTCTGCTCCCAAGGTTCCTTTATTAGATTCTTTATATGGAAGAACTATTTTAAGTAGTTCAAGCAATGGATTGGGTGGTGTCGTGTCATCATCTCTAACAAAAAGTTATCAAAATGGCTTACATGTATCTGTTCAGGGGAGTTTAAAGCGCTTTGGTGATTTTAATGCTCCAAACTATAATTTGAGTAATACAGGGGTTTTTGAAAGAAACATATCAGCCAAAATCGGTTTTAATAGAATAGATTATGGGGTAGAGGCTTATTATTCTCTCTTTAAGAATGAAATTGGAATCTTGAGAGCCTCTCATATTGGTGGAGCTGAAGATCAAGTACGAGCTTTAGGGAGTCTTGTACCAACTATAATAAAAGATTTCACCTATAGTATAGGTAATCCAAGACAAGATGTGACGCATCATCTTGGCCGCATAAAAGGTTTTAAGGATATAGAAAATATAGGTCGCATTTCTTTACAATATGATTATCAACAAAACAACAGATTAGAGTTTGATATTAGAAGAGGGTCAAATAGCGGTAGAGCATCACTAGATCTTGTTCTTGATACCCAAACATTAACCATAGATGTAGCAACTGAAATTTCAGAAAAATTAAGTGCAAAATTTGGAGTTGTAGGAGGTCTACAAACAAACTACGCAAACCCAGAAACAGGTATAAGGCGCCTTATCCCAGATTATGATAAATACAGCTTTGCTGGCTATGCCAGTGGTGATTTTACCATAAATCAAAAATGGGTCTTAGAAGCAGGTTTAAGATTTGATTATACCCACATAAACGTGTTTAAATTTTATCGAAGATCTTTTTGGGAAGATAGGGGTTATAACAGCCAATTCTCAGATTTGGTTATTGAAGAGTATGGAAACCAACTCCTTGTAAACCCAAAGTTAGATTTTTATAACCCTTCTCTTACTATTGGCACCAAATATAGTTTTGGCTTATATAAATTGTTTGCCAACTATTCGATGTCCTCAAGAGCTCCTAATCCATCAGAGCAATTTAGTGAGGGTTTACATCATAGCGCTTCAAGAATAGAGCTAGGTGACTTACAATTTACTTCAGAAACTGCACATAAAATTTCGTTGACTTTGCAAAAAAGAGGGGAAAGGTTTTATTTTACTGTAAGTCCTTTTGCTACTGAGATTGATGACTTTATTCTTATCGAACCTACTGGAATTAGGCAAACCATTAGAGGTAATTTTCAAGTTTGGGAATACAGACAAATCAATGCCCAAATGTATGGTCTAGATCTTGATGCAAGCCTGTCACTTTCTGACAACATGCGTTTTGTACATCAGTTTTCTTTAGTAAAAGGATATGATAAAACCTCTAATGAACCTCTTATTAGTATGCCTCCTGCAAGCACATTAAATAGTTTAGTGTACACAAATCCAGGTTTTAAAAACCTCTCAATAGCTATCCAAAGCAACTATGTATTTAGACAAAACGAATTTCCAAATACAAATTTTGAGGTTGTATTACCAGAATCTATAGAATACATTGATATTAGCACACCCCCAGCTGGATATCACTTATTGAATCTCAACTTAACAGCAGCAATAAACCCTGATATGAAAGTGGGGTTGTATGTCAACAACTTACTAAACACCTCTTATAGAAATTATCTAAATCGGTTGCGCTATTACGCAGATGATTTAGGAAGAAATATTACCCTTCAACTTAAATATAATTACTAACCTTAATACTTAAAAATGAAAACTTTACAATTAAATTCAATTACTAATTTTAAATTTCAAACAATGAAAACAATGAAAACAATGAAAAGATGTTCAATGTATGCTTTACTAGCAATCGCAATGATCGGTTGTAGTGACGATGATGCTGCACCACTACCTGTTAACGAGGAAGAAGTTATTACTACTGTAATTTTAACCCTAACCCCAGAGAGTGGTGAAGAAGTAGTTTTAACAGCTATAGATCTTGATGGTGATGGGCCAGGTGAGCTGGTGACAACTATGTCAGGAAGTTTTTCTGAAAGCACTCAATATCAAGGAGCTGTTCGATTCTTAAACGAAACTGAAACTCCAGCTGAGGAGATTACAGATGAAGTTTTAGAAGAGGCTGATGAGCACCAAGTCTTTTACACCACTACTGAGGGTTTAAATATCCAGACTACCTATGAGGATCAAGATTCTCAAGGTAATCCTCTTGGACTTCAAATTACATTAACTACTGGTGCAGCAAGCGAAGGGTCATTAACAGTAACATTACGTCATGAGCCTGTTAAACCTAATGATGGTCTAGATAGTGCAGGTGGTGAGACAGACATTACTACAACTTTTGATGTAACTATTGAGTAATTTTAATTTTTTATTTTAGAACTGCTTGCTTTAGAGAAATCTATTGCAAGCAGTTTTTTTATAATAAGAAAACACATTAAAGGATCAAGGATAACTTTTTGAATACCTTTGAACATTATTAGCTTAACAAATACTTTGTTGGGCTGTTATAACTTCTTTAATAATGACTCATTTTAGAAAATCACAAAAAGAACTTCTTGCTAAACTAAGCATTACTGCTTTAAATGAAATGCAAGAAGAGGTGCTGCTTGCCGTTGCTTCTGTAGCAAATACAGTACTATTATCTCCTACAGGTACTGGTAAAACCGTTGCTTTTTTATTACCAACCATACAAGGGTTAGACCCAGATTGTGAAAAGGTACAACTATTAATATTGGTTCCATCAAGAGAGCTGGCCATACAAATTGAACAGGTGATACGGCAGATGGGTTCTGGTTATAAGGCAAATGCTATTTACGGAGGTAGACCCATTTCAAAAGATAAAATATACCTTGCCCACACGCCAAGTATTATTATAGGTACTCCGGGAAGAGTTGCAGACCATATTCGTAGAAAAACTTTTGTGACCTCTTCTATCAAAACATTAGTTTTAGATGAGTTTGATAAATCTCTAGAGGTAGGGTTTGAAAAAGAAATGCGAGAAATAATTGAGAATCTTAAGCAAATAGAGAAAAGCATTTTAACTTCTGCTACGCAGGATATAGAAATCCCTGAGTTTGTAGGTATTAAAAATGAAGTTGTTATAAATTATTTAGACACAAAGACGACCGAATTGTCAATAGAAATAGTGAATTCTCAGGAAAAAAACAAATTACAAGCATTGGTTGATCTGCTGTACCACATAGGCAATGAACCAGGTATTATATTTTGTAATTTCAAAAACACCATCAACTATGTAAGTGATTTTTTAAAACAACAGCATATACCTCATGGACATTTTTATGGAGGCATGGGGCAAATAGAGAGAGAAAGAGCATTAATTAAGTTTAGAAATGGTACGCATCAAATTATTATTGCTACAGATTTGGCAGCACGTGGTTTGGATATCCCAGAGCTAAACTTTATAATTCACTATCAACTACCGTTAAAATTGGAAGAGTTTACTCACAGAAACGGGAGAACGGCAAGAATGAATGCTAGTGGTACTGCCTATGTCTTAAAATGGATTGATGAATCTTTGCCAGAATTTATAGATGCTACAAATGTCCTAAAACTTCAAGATAAAGAAACTACAATATTTTCAAAATGGGCTACTTTATTTGTCTCTGGTGGAAGAAAAGATAAAATATCTAAGGGAGACATTGCAGGACTCTTTTTTAAACAAGGTAACCTTAAAGGGGAAGAACTTGGTGTTATTGAATTAAAACAAGACTGTGCATTTGTTGGCGTACCGAAAGAAAAAGCCCTTGAGATTGTTGAAAAAACAAACAATACACGTTTGAAAAAGAAAAAAGTACGCATCACTTTATTGTAGTAAACAATCCTTAGCTTAAGATAAGTGGAGAGGTAACAAGCTAAATATATAAAAATCAATAGCTGTTATAGTACTAAACTCATTTTATCATTTTTCAAAGAATCACTATAATAGGGTGGTGGGGCTTGTTTACTCTGTATTAATCACTATTATAGGGTAATATGTTTGTTAAATCAATTTAATAGAGTAATATTTGCAAACTATAAAACATTAACATTAAATTATATTACAATGAACAAAGGAACAGTAAAATTTTTCAACGACACTAAAGGTTTTGGATTTATTACAGAAGAAGGAGTTGAAAAAGACCACTTCGTACACATTTCAGGATTAATCGATGAGATTAGAGAAGGTGACGAGGTTACTTTTGAACTACAAGAAGGAAACAAAGGATTAAACGCGGTAAACGTTAAAGTTGTCTAACTAATATCCAAATATTTTCAAACAAAGCCCATCTTTAAAAGATGGGCTTTTTTATTTACCAATACCCACTAAAAAAATATTAAAACAAAGCTATTTCTATAGAATTAAAAACCAGAAAAAATACTGTTTTTCATCATCTTACAAAAAATGAACTGATAGAAAATTGAAATTAAAACAATTGTAACAAACAAATACGTGGTTGTAAAAACGAGTGAGTTGAAGAAGAAAAATAAATAATAGTTTATAAAATAAAACAGAAAGAAGTCTGTTTTTTCTTTAAAAAATCGCATTTTTTTTAGAAATTGTAGATTATTAAGTTAAAGTATATATTTAAAATAACGAATGGCAAAATCACAACAAACCTTTAGTAAAGTAGAAAAAGAAAAGAAACGTTTAAAAAAACGAGAAGACAAGCGCAAGAAAATGGAGGCCAGAAAACTTGAAAAGAAAGAAAACGGCACTTCTGGTATTGAGTTTGCTTATGTAGATTATAACGGAAATCTTGTTGATACGCCGCCAGATCCATCTCAAAAAGTTGAGATAGAGATTGAAGATATAGCAATTAGTATCCCAAAAACTTTAGAATCTGAGAGAGAGGCATTTAATCCTGTACGCATTGGTGTTGTTAACTTTTTTGACACATCAAAAGGCTTTGGTTTTATTATTGACTCAGAGAATCAAGAAAAATACTTTACTCATGTTAGTGGTCTTATCGACGAAATCACAGAAGGAAACAAAGTTTCTTTTGAATTAGAAAAAGGGCAAAGAGGAATGAACGCAGTTAAAGTTAAATTAGAAAAATAGTAGAGTTACTATTAAAAGGTTAGCAAAGCGCTATGTCATTGAATCATTGCCATTCAATACTTTAGCGCTTTTTATTTTTACTTTTTAAAACTCACTTATAAAAAGCTACTATTTACCAAAAAACTAAAAACATAATGTATACATATATGTTTAAGAACTATTTATTTTTTTACCTTTATAATTAAAGTTAATAGTGATAATTATTACAGACTAAAAACAAAAACTATGGAAGCAATACTTCAAGTAAAAATGGTATTAAAAATTATTGTTGGTTTAAGTTTACTTAATGTTTGGCTTTTGCAATATAACAAACCTTCAAGATGGAGAGGTGGTGATGCAAAAACGATGCTGCAAGAATTTGATGCCTATGGCCTTGGTAGCACAATGTGTTATGTTGTTGGGTTTTTAAAAGTAGTATTCGCGTTAGCTTTAATAGCATCTATTTGGTTTGTTGATCTAGAACGTGTTGCATCCTATGTACTTGGGCTTTTACTTACAGGATCTATACTTATGCACATAAAGATAAAAGATGCGCTAATTAAGTCATTTCCTGCAGCTCTTTTTTTATTGTTTTGTCTAGCAATTATAGTGTTGTAGACCATATTAACTTACCAAAGGTATACGCCAGGTAGCTGTTTAGTATAGTAAAAATAAAGGCTGGACTAGAGTGCAAGAAACTATCTTTTATTTTAATACGAACTATAGAGCCAAGTATCATTAACAGTGCAAGCCCTGCTGCGCCTATAAAAGCTAAAAGCGGAATTTTCCAAAACCCGATTAACAATGCAAATCCTCCAAGAATTTGTAGGGTGCCTGTTAATTTTAAAAATTGGGATATTCCAAAGCGATTAAACTCATTTTTCATGTGGTTTGAGAACAAACAGCTCAGACCATAAAACAAGAAAGAACTACCAGAAAACACAGAAAGCACATCAATTAATGTCATAAATATAAAGGTACAGCTTGTAATTATAGCCACCATAGGATTATACATTATTTAATTAACTATATACATAATTTTATAGATAACTTGTAAGATATTAAGGCATGCTGTAGCGCTGTTCTGCCGTTGCTGAAGATTTCAGTAACTCATGAAAAATTTTAATGGCATTAAAATCATTGGTAATAGCATCAGATACAGCAATACCAGAAGGACCTGCTTTAAGTATTGCACTAACATCCTGAGTGTTTATACAACCAAAACCCATTATTGGAGTACCGGTTTTTAATAGCGCAGTTATACCCAAGTAACCCTTTAAACCCAAGAGGGGTAGGGTAGTATCTTTAGCACTTGCTTTAAAAGGCCCTAAATAGATATAATTTACTTGTTTGTCTAGCAGTTTTTCACAGTCTTGTATTGTATTTGCACTCCCAGATACAAGTTGCCAAGAGTATAGATCTGTTTTTACATTGCCAGGGAAGGAGCCTAGGGAAGAAAAATGAACCCCATCTGCCTTTACAATTTTTGCTATCTTACAATGGTCTGTAATTATTAGTCTGGTTTGAAAATGAGCGGTAATATCCCTGGCCTGCCAGGCATAATTTAAAGGTTTATTTTGGGAGGTAATATCAAGAGATAACTGCACTAATTCTATACCAGATGTGCATGCTTTTTGGATATTATCCAGGTGCTCTTTAGGGGTATTACCTTGTGAAATATAGTGTAATTTAGGAATCATTATCTGGTGTTTTAGCTATGTATTTAAAAAAACTATACTTTAACTGTTCTGGGATACTCCATGAAATAAGATTCAAAGCGTTTTAATTTTGGATGTAAGTTATCTGTATAGATCACATACTGGCATTTTTGAATACTTTGAGTAATATACATCATGGCTCTATAGGGTGTTTCTAATGATAGAAACACTGCATCATCAATACTAAATAAATTTATTTGAGAGGTATGTACCCCGTTTGCTAAAAATAATTTGTTTAACATCTTAGGTGTAGAAATTAAAATGTCTACACCTTCAAATATTTCAGATTTTTGCATATCAATATGAAGCTCATCATGGCTAGCATAAACACGTATAGAACTACGTTTTGTAAACAATAAAAAAGCCTCATGCAATTCTAATACTCTTTTTGTGTTTTCTACTACAATGACTGCTCTTGGAGCGTTTCCAGAAGCCTCGTACTTTAATTTGTGTAACGTAGTTAGTATTAGTGTTGTTGTTTTTCCGCTATCTTTTGGAGCAATACAAAATACATTAGCGCCACTTTTAATTACAGGAATACTTTTGCTTTGAAATGCAGTTGGTGCTACAAATTCTAGAGAAGTTAATTTCTCTTGAATTGCTGGATGTAATTTATTAAAGACCATAGAATTATATAAATAGTAAGTAGTATTACATAGATATTTTATCAAGGCAAAGATACTATTTATATAAGCCAAATTTTTTAATGTTGTTTTAATTCTCTTTACAATAATCTCTTTCTGAGAATCGCATATTTGGCTATTTTCTTACCACACGGTCAGAATATTAATTTTACATTTAATGTTCTATAATTTATATTATGTAAAATAGAGTTTTTAGGCAGCAATCCTACTATGGCACATTCAAAGATTATTTAAAGCAATGCTTAATAACATATCTTTTATACAATCACTGCATAACTACAAAGATTAAAGATTACTTTTGCCAGATGCAAAAAAACCACTCCTCTCAACTTGAATTCATTGCTTTAATGGCTGCTTTAATGTCTGTAACAGCATTGGCTATAGATGCCCTATTACCAGCATTAGACATTATAGGCATAGATTTAGGAGTGGTATTACAAGCAGATAATCAACTATTAATTACCATGATATTTTTGGGCTTAGGTTTGGGTCCTTTATTGTTTGGCCCCTTATCTGACACTATTGGCAGAAAACCATCTGTATACTTGGGCTTTGGTGTTTTTTTATTGGCGAGTCTATTGTGCGTTAATGCTACTAATTTAGAGATGATGATTGTTGGGCGTATTTTTCAAGGTATTGGCCTGTCTGCCCCTAGAACCATTTGTATTGCTATTATTAGGGATTTATACCAAGGAGATTATATGGCTCGTGTGATGTCTTTTGTAACTATTGTGTTTCTTTTAATTCCAATCGTGGCACCAGCTATGGGTAAATTTGTGCTAGATAGCTATACTTGGCAAGCAATATTTTATGTTCAAGCAGCCATTAGCGTTTTGGTCATCATTTGGTTTTGGCTACGGCAAAAAGAAACCCTTGCCCCAAGCAATAGAATTCCTTTTAAATTAAATAGACTAATCCGTGGCGCTAGACAAACATTGAGTTATAAGAGAACCATTGGTTTTACTTTGATTTCAGGATTTATCGTAGGGTCTTTTTTAGTGTATTTAAGCGCTTCTCAGCAAATATTTCAAGGGCAATATGGTCTTAAACAAGAGTTCCCTTATATTTTTGCAGGCATTGCCATTGCTATTGGTATTGCTATTTTTTTGAATGGATCTTTTGTAGTAAAATATGGTATGGAGAAGCTCGTCACGCTCTCCCTTATTGGGTATTTTATAGTATCTGTCTTGTATATTGTTATTTTTTACAACACACCAACCCCGCACATATATTATCTTCTCAGTTTCTTTGGTTTACAATTCTTTTTCATAGGTTTTCTCTTCGGAAATATTAGAGCCCTTGCTATGGAGCCCGTTGGTCATATAGCTGGTATTGCTGCGGCTATTACCGGTTTTATATCTACTATGATGGCAGTGCCTATTAGTACTTTAATAGGTCGTTTTGTGGCTACATCCACCCTGCCTCTGTTTGTTGGCTTTGCCTGTTGTTCTGGTATTTCTATTCTAATTTTATGGTATATTAAACTAGATGCAAAAAGAGTACTTGGGTAGTCTTTACCGTTTTTTGCGTATAAAATACTGTTAAACCAATTATGTTTTTTAATTCTCGTTTCAATTTTATGTATTTTTGAATTTATTAGTCGTGCTGTTTTAGAGTAAATACAAGGTGTTTTCCTTGAAACCTGCTAAAAATGCTCACTAAACACGCATGTCAAAAGTACCCTCCAAGTATAAGTTTTTAGATATTTCAGATTATGGTCGGCCAATTGCAAGATATATCGCTAGATCTTTTGTAAACACCTCCATCACTCCAGTACAAGTAACTTGTATGTTTATTATCTCTGGAATAATTGCCATTATAGCTATGAAATATGGTTATTTTATAACGGCACTCTTTTTTTTATTATTGAAATCTATTTTAGATGCTGCAGATGGAGAATTGGCAAGACTAAAACAAACTCCCTCCTTTACAGGTCGCTATTTTGATTCAGTGGCTGATATCTTATTAAATGCCGCCATCTTCTATACGTTATATACCATTACCTCAAGTTCATTGCGTATGGTTAGCATTGCCTTTGCTTGTTTACAGCTCCAGGGCACACTCTACAATTACTATTATGTGATTTTAAGAAATAAAGTAGAGGGTGATACCACAAGTAGGGTTTTTGAAACTAAAACACCTACTGCGCTACCTGGCGAAAAACAACAAACAGTCACCCTTTTATTTATTACCTACCGTATATTATACGGAGGCTTTGATGCTATTATCTACTTTTTAGATAGAAATGCCTTTACGGGCAGCATACTCCCAAATTGGTTTATGACCAGTCTTTCCTTTTTTGGGTTAGGCTTTCAATTACTACTTATTGGGGTATTACTTGTTTTAGGGCTTAAAGATGTTATAATCCCTCTATTTATAGTATTATCTGTCTTTGTGTTTCTATTTATAGCAATTAGAAAACTGTGCTATAACTCCTAAATAATATAGATCAGATACTTTAGTATATAGTCTGCATATATAGAGTACGGCTCCTAAATATTTCATAAAAGGTTTAAATAAGTTGCTTTTGTTATTGATCTAGTATATCTTTAAGTATAATATTTAAATAC
>Ga0209532_1000918_pt1 | contig 24322 bp, 35 predicted proteins | sample COG_02_FD_184746 | JGI IMG/M metagenome (GOLD analysis project Ga0209532, IMG submission 184746) | Pelagic Microbial community sample from North Sea - COGITO 998_met_02 (SPAdes) (version 2) | ecosystem: Environmental > Aquatic > Marine > Neritic zone/Coastal water | place: Helgoland, sampling... | reverse complement strand
CCCGCGACAGGCATGGGAACAGCTGAACCAAAAACAACCGGCGATGTCCGGGTTAGAAATGAAGGAGTTGATTTGGACGGACAAGTGACGATTACGCAAGATCTTCCCGGCCCGACTCACTTGCTGTCGATCTTTGGCACTCTTTCAGTGAACGGAGGTTAGGAATGGCAATTGATCCGGCAACAGCTTACGTTGTCACGACTGCTGTTTCCGCTTTTTTGGGAAATTCAGCAGCCGACGATGCAGCTGAACGTGCAATTGAAATTGGAACCGCTAACGCAGAAGATTTAAGAACAATTTCAGTCGCTAACGCTGATGAAGTTGTAAAAGTTGCCGGTCTTAATGCCGATGCAATTCTTGCGACGGCGAGCCTTAACGCTGACAGCACATTAAAAATTGCAGAAACGAACTCTCTAGCGTTCCTGACTTCAGCTCGAGAAAACATTGATTTAGCCGCAACTGAAAATGTTGAGGTCTTGCGGCGCCACGTTCTTCAGGAAAATGCACTTAGTGGATCGATTCGCGCAGCTGCCGGTGCAAGCGGTGTTCGTATCGGGGCCGGTTCCCCATTGGAAGTTCTTATCGATGCCGTCGAGCAGGGATATGGTGAGCGTCAATATATGGCGAACTATGCCAAGAAGCGCATTCAGATGATGGGAAATGAAAGTATTCGAAGAGCATCAATCACCATGATGGATGCCGAGGAAAGAGCAAAGGTGCTTATGGAAACTGCTTCAATGCAAGCAATGATTACTCGAGAAGAGGGCGCGTCATCAGCTCGAATAATGCTGAACGATGCGGAAGCTAACGCAAGATCAATGGAGCGTGGCGGTGCAGCTTATGCCTCAAGCTTGCGAGCCGGCGGTACAGCGACATTGATTAATGGGTTAATGAACGCCGGAAACGCTTATCTTCAGTATGGCTCTCCGAGCGCCGCTTCGCCGACTGCTTCTTCGCCGGCCTTTATTGGGCCGACAGTTGGCACCTCCGGCGGATATACAGGCGGGTTTTCAGCGGGGTATTCGGGATAATGAGAATGCCACGTTTTCAATATTCGAGCAGTCCTTCAATGTCGGGCGCCTATTCAAGCCCGGTGTTACGAAGCGCGCCTACGTTACGCACTCCGGCATTACGAAACACATCCAAATATTTGCGAGATCCTAGAGCCGGACAGCGCAATATGCAGCTCGAGGTTCAAGCTGAACTGGACAAAGCAAAACCATTTCAAGCTTTAGTCGCCGGGGCGGGTGAGATTGCCGAGACCTTTTTAAAGGCAGACATGAAAAGCAAGTTGACCGAAGCTGAACTCAATCTTCGGATTACGACTGAAGGATTGCTTGCCAACATGAAATCCATGCCGGTTGGTGCAGCTTCAACAACGATTGATGGCAAAACAGGCCAACCAGATACGAATTATCGTGCGGTTCACGAAACATCACTTGCAAGCTTTACCGATGAGTTTTCTCGCCACAGAGAAAAGTTATCCAAAACACTACCTCGGGCAGCAAAAGACCAATTTCTCGCCGGTACAGCTGCATATGTCGCATCAGCTGAAGCTCAAGCTCAAGCGATCAATCGAAAGCAGCACGTTGCCTATTTGCAAGGCACAGTTTTTAGTAATTTGAGAAAAGCTGAGACTCTTGCCGAAATCGATATTATTGCCGGCGGTGCTGATGCGAGATTGGTTTACGCGCAAGATGATTTATTGAAGTTAGTAGACGCTCGAAAACGCGAGTTAGCCAATGACTACTTTGCGACCACAGTCATCGCAGAAAACACGCAGCTCGGATTAGAGAATCTTGAAAACGTTTTTGCAAATAACAATAGAGAATCTCAGCTTGATGATGAAAACGGCGATACGATCCCAATGACAGGCGCTCAAATGAGACAGTTTGAATTTATGGGTCATTTAACCGCAGATGACAAACTTGCGTTCGACACAAAGATTCAAGCCAAGATTAAACGCTTACAGGCTGAAGACGAGCTTAGAAAAGAATCTAATAAGAACTCAATAATGGGCGAGATTTATAACAATCCTGATCCAAACGTTTACACCTCTGACGCCTTCACCGCAGCTGCCGCAAGTGGCGAAATTAATTTTGAAGATATTCCTGATCTTGATGCGATAGTTAAAGCGCAAATTGTCGCAAGATCGCAAGCTGCTCCTGCAACCGATGTTTCTCTTCAGAATCATATTTTGGACAATATCGGTGATTTTGCTTATCGAACTGAAAGGTTGATGACGATGCCTTTGGATCCGAATTTTGCAAAAGAGGCGCTTGAGAAAAGACGAAGATTTGATCAGGGTATTCCAGATTGGAAAGATAAGAACAACCCTGCCGGTAATAAAGGAGCAAGAGCAAACAGAATTTTCGAAAATGCGTTTTATCGCAAAGATGGTGGTTTTATGGATGCAATCTCAATCTTTTCGCCAGATAGAGTTGAGCAGCTAAACGACCGTTACTTTATCGCCGCGAAAGAGTTAGATGAGTATGCAAACAACGAGATAGATCTCGCGATGGCTGACTCGGAATACACGTTCGATGAAGCGTTCGATAACATCTATTTGAAAGCCGAGCAGTTAGCGGAAAAAGAACGTCAATATTCTCAAACCGTTAAACAAGAAAAAGGCGCATTTGATCTAGCGAAAGATGCCGGCTTCACTGGAAGCACAGGCCAATTTTCTCAATATAACACTTGGTCAAGAAACAATAATCAGTTTACTTTCGACGATGTTCTGCAAATGGATCCCGGCCCGGCTCGAACTGAAAAAGCAAAAACATTGCAAAGTTTTGGTTGGACTTTTGATGCAAAGTTTTTCGAGGAAAAGCTAGAAACTCAAACAGCAGAGGAAAAGTTAAGCACCGTTGAAAAGATTTGGAATGCGGTGAACCCTTTTGCTCCAGAGGATGAATAGATGAGTAATTGGACGCCACCAATGCTCACCGATCAGCAAATCAACGAACGGTTTGAAGCGCAAACAGAAGCTGAAAATCAATCAATGAGAGATTGGATTAACACGACCAACGACGAGAATTTCAATACAACAGAAGATGATCTTCGCCAAAATCCACAGTGGATTCTCGCCAGTAGGGTTTTATACAACCAAAACAACGGCAAGAAGTTCTCTGGAACTGATCAAGAAGCAGCCGACTATGGCCTCGATCAAATGGGTGCATTCAATTACTCATTCTTTAATATGGATGCGCCGTGGGCTGAAGAAGATACAGTCGGTATGGTTGGCTACCTTTCAAGGATTCAAGAGTTTGATGATCGCGGCAAGCTTGCCTTCTTGCTGTTGATGAACACCTACGACGAGAAAGATGTCACTTGGGAAGGTGTCAAAAGAGGTTTTTCAAATGTTTTCCAAGATCCTACGACTTATGGCGGTATTACTACGCTCGCCAGTCTCGGCGCGAAATTTTCGGGACGGTCAGCTGTCAAAAGCGGAGTGAAGGCTTGGCTTGAACACGCAGCGCATGGCACTTTTTCCCGAACAGGCATGGCGATTGGCGCCTTTGAGGGTGGAAGCTATACCGCAGCCGATCAAGTTTATCGCGAAAGAATAGACGCAGAGCTTGGGGATCGAGAGGCTTTTAGCGATCTATCAGGGTGGCTATTGGAATCTGCACCTACAATCGTTTTGGGAACAACTATCGGCGCAGCTATCCCCGCAGCGGGAATGGCAGTCAATCGGCTTCGACCTCGACCCGATATTCCGGTTCCTGATCGACCTGATCTTATTGTTGAGGAAGTAAACAAAAACGGCAAACTTCAACGAAATGTTCGAGTTGATGAAGCTGCATTTGATGTTGACGCAGAAAATTTTAACTTTCCTGATCTAGCACCAACTCTTGCTGACAATCACAGACTTATTGCACAAGACAGTCAGGCCCGAAATAAGAAAGGCTTTGGCGAGCAAAGCGAATTCTTCAATCCAACATTTGGGCATGAAGGGCGCCCGGTCTATAAGGCGATTCGAACTCAATCGCACAACCGGATTATTAACAAGGCTATCGAAAAATCTGGCGACAGCATTCCCGCTGAAGGTGAGAAAAAGGTCGCTGTCTTTTTAGGCGGCGGCAGCGGTGCCGGCAAAACAACTGGCTTTAAATCGGGAATTGAAAGCGGCGCAATCCCAGATCGCCAATATGTGAACATCAACCCAGACGATATAAAAGAACAGCTTTCAGATTACAAGACAATCAAGCGCGAAGGAGACTATCGGGCAGCTATGCAAACCCACGAAGAGTCTTCAGACGTTGGGGATCTTTTGCTTGAGCGCGCTGTAAATGACGGTCGAAACGTTTTGATTGACAAAACAATGGCAAATCCTGAGAAGAATTTGGCATTAATGGAGTTGTTGAGGTCAAAAGGCTACGAGATTCAGTTTATGGGGGTCTCAGTTGACGCAGGAACAGCTGCAATGCGTAACCTAGGGCGATTCTATAACTCAGGTCGCATCCCTTTCCTACAGGCAATTGGGAGGACTCATAAGGGATTTAACGCAAATACCCGAGCCTATCTTGAAGCTGCAGATCAAGGCGTCATTATGGATAATTCCGGCGGGTCTTTAGTGATTGCAGCGCGAAAAGGTGAAGACGGCTCAGTCGAAGTATGGGATCCGATGGTCTATAATATGATCTTAGAAAGAGGTAACTTAAATGAAGAAGCAAAAACAATCCGAGAACTTCGTGGATCCTCGGTCACGAATGATAACCCCGGAGATTATGGCGAAAGCCCGCAAGGAAGTGGAAGCGGAGGAGCGCAAACGGAAGGGGCCGCCAGTGGTCTTTCTCCCGAACGACTAAGAGAGCAGCGAGCTGCTGACCTTGGTTTCAGTGATGAAACCTTCTTTCACGGATCGACTCGGGATTTCACTGAATTTAGCGATAAATTTGGCAATCCCGACAATCACTACGGTCTCGGTCATTACTTTACAACGAGCCTCGAAGACGCATCCGACAACTACAGTGGCAGTGGCCCTGATTTAAACATCAGGCTCGAGACTGTCGCGGAAAGTGCCTTCCCCGATCTTGAAGGTAAAGACGGAATCGATGCAGCTAGAAAGCTGCTTGGCGTCGAAAATGACGGTGTTGTTTACCCAGTTAAGCTTCGCACAGATAAGGTTGTGCGCGTTGGCGATGATGATGCTTACACTCTTGATGGCGAAAGAGAAACTTTCTGGGAATTAGATCCTTCTGATCCAGATGAAGAAATCTTTGACCCATCCGGGGAGTTTATGGATGTTCTTGAAGCAACCATCGAAGCTGCTGACCAGTGGGGCGTTCCAGATACTAATGAGCTGCAGGGAAAACTTTTAGAAGCAGCTATGGATCAGGAAGGCATGGGCGCTTCTGAGTTTGAAAAAATCTTGCGAGACCATATGGCAAACCTTGGTGCAGACGCATCCCCCGGAACAGTTGTTTCTCAGGTTTACCATGATCTTGGATATGACGCTATAGATATGGACGCCGGCGTGTTTAAAAACATGGACGGTGTAGAAGGGCAGCGACACTTCATAATTTTTGATCCAACCAGAATAAGATCTATCCACGCCGAGTTTGATAAAAACAAAATCGACAGCGCAAACATTTTATCGAGTGTAGATAATGGCAATCGAAAACGCAGATATTCTTAATAAAGAAATCCCGCAAACTTCCACTGAAACCCCGGCACCCGCCGGGGTTTCTGCTTCTGGGGAGCTTGAAATTGATTCTTGGATGGATCAACCCTTCGGAGATTCAGAAGAAGATCAGGTTTTAGTCGCCGGTCTGGGAAATGTAGCTCGCGCTATTGCGCGCCCGATCACTACAGCCATTGGGATTGGCAAGGCAAATATGGGGGATGCGGTTCCCGAAAATCTCCGATTTAAAAATTTACCCAAAACCGAAGATGACTTTTTCATCAAGGTTGATGTTAATGAAGCGATAGACCGACCGATTCGAGTTGATGGTGAAAAGCTCGACACTCCAGAGCTACGCCAAGACAAGATTGATGAGCTTGACTCCCTTCTTAGCCAAGCAGATTACCAAGACTTTGACACAACGAAATCTTGGCAGCTAAACCCCCAGAACATAACTTCGGCTGAAGATTTTAATAAAGCTCAAATGGCGATTGCAAAACGCTATCGCGTCGAGATAGATAAACAGCGGCGTGGAGTCGTGACCGAAGAAGAGCAGCTCAAGCTTGCTAGGGTTTTTTCCAACGATCCTGAGTTTGCGAAAAAATTTATGACCACTGGGCCGGGAACCGCGTTATCTGCTGAAGAGCTTAAAGCTGCGCGTTTCCTTGTTTTAAAGTCTGCCGAAAATCTAAAGGCTTCTGCGACTAATTTCAGACGCCAAGCAACCGGTGATGATTTACCAGTTGCTGAACTAGAATTTTTGCGGAACTGGAACATTCACAAAGAGTTGGTTGTGAAATGGATGGGCGCCAGAGCTGAAGCCGGTCGCTCACTTCGTGCAATCTCCGGGCAATCTATCGGAGATATGAAAGATCTATCGCAAGCGCATATCGATGAGCTGACCCGACATTATGGGAGCGCCGCTGATGTTGCGCGCCTTGCTGATCAAGTTATGGCAGCTCAAGGATTGATTGGCGTCAATAAGACGGTTGCTGCCCAGAAGTCGGGCATAAGTAAATGGGGCGCGGCAATTGCCGAGAACATGACAGGATCAATTCTATCCGGCCTTTCTACTTTCGGCGTCAATTTTTTTGGCAACGGTTTGATGATCGGTCGACACGCCACTCATCTTGCTGTCGCAGCTCGGTTAGGGCGTTGGACAATGGGAGATGCTGCTGTTGTCGAGAAGGGTGAAGCAATGGCTTATTTAATAGGTTCATTCGCATCTTTCAATCGAGCGCGCCAAGCTTTCGTCATTGCATTAAGAACCGGCGAGCCGTATGGCGGCACCGCGAAATTTGAAGGTGCAAAAGATAAAGCAATTTCTGCAACCTCTCTGGGCTACGACCCAAAGTCGGCTGCCGGCGCAGCGATCAACGTTTATGGTCATATCGCTCGCGCACCAATGGAGAGAATTCTCGGCCCGACAGATGCGCTATATAAAGTAACGAACGAAGGTGGTCACTGGGCGCAGCTCGCGTACCGGCAAGCTGCTAAAGACGCAAGAGCTGAAGGGTTGAGTGCTGCCGAGCAAGATGTCCGGTTGCAGCAGTATATGGCAAACCCGGATCAAGATACGTTGTTAAGGATGAAAGAATTTGGTGAATACCAGACTTTCACAAACCCCCTCGGTGAATGGGGTCGTTCAACTCAGAAAATGCTAAATCAGTTCACACTCGGAAGATTGTTAGTTCCGGTTTTTAGAACTCCTGCACAGATATTTAAAATTGGATTTCTTGAAGATACGCCGCTTGGGTTTCTTTCACAATCGGTAAGAAAAGATTTATATCCAGAGCCGGAAATCGGCAAAGCGCAATTGAGCAGTGAGCAGATGGAAAGAATGCAAATGGCTCAGTCTCGAATGACCGTTGGAACTATGACGGTCGCAACAATCGGGGTACTCGCAGCCAATGGATATGTAACAGGGTCGGGGCCGAAAGAATTTGGCGCTCGGGACGCAACGCGAGAGGTTGTTCCTCCCCGCTCTTTTGTGGTGGAGCGTGATGAGTATGGGAATCCATCCAAATATATGTCTTTTGATCGGTTAGAGCCTTTCAGCTTGCAGATTGGATTGATGGCTGACTTTTATGAAATCTTACAAGCTTCACAACACATGGATTTGGATGAATCTCAGATGGAACAAATCATGGATGTTGGAGCTGCACTCACGTTAGGCGTCTATGAGAACACGATCAACAAGACTTATATGCGGGGAATAAATGAAGCAATCAGCGCCACTCAAGATCCCGAACGATACCTAGAACGTTGGCAAGCTTCTTTCATTAACGCGCAATTGCCGCTGTCTGGAATCCGGCGAGATATTCGCAAAATGATTGATCCGATGATGCGAACAACTGAAACACTGTTAGAGCGTTTAAAGAATCAGCTTCCCTATTTTTCAAAAGACCTTCCCGCCTTAGTAGGGATTCACGGTGAATATATTCCTTATGACCACCTCATGAATCTACCGCTAAAGACTAAAGAGGTTTCAGATGATCCAACCTTCCAAGAGTATAACCGTCTGTTTGAATCAACTCGGATTCCCCCGGTCACAAAAGGAACTGCAATTATTGGTGGGCATAAGTTAAATGCACAGCAGAAGCATGATTTCCAAATCATTTCAAGAAATGGAATAAAGCTCGAGCTTGATGATCAGAACAATGTTATCGGCGCTTCTTTACCGTCTTATGACCCAAACGCAAATTGGAAGGAGCGAATAAAGCCCAAAGGTAGCGGGGTGACCTTTGCAGGAGCTATTCAAAACTTAATGATCTCGGATCAGTACAACTCACCAATGGTGACGGACTATGCGCGAGTTGAGATGATCAAGAAGATCCAAAACGGATTTGATCGAGCAGCGCGAGAGTTTTTGAAAGCAGAAAACCCAGAAATTCTAGATGCTGTTCTTTTAATTCAACAAAACGAAGCTAGAAGAATGATGGGAAGAGATGCAGCAGATCAAGCTTTTGAAGATGCCGGTGTCGAAGTATTAACGCCGAAAAGTGAACAACCCCTTTTTAGAAATTAAGGCAAAAAAATGACAGTTTCCACAACGACATCAAAGGTCAGTTATACAGGTAACGGCACGAACGACACGTTCGCTTATACCTTCAAGATCTATGCTGACGGCGATCTCGAAGTCTACGTTGGCGGGGTCAAGAAAACACTCACAACGCACTATACGGTCACTAACGCCGGTACAGCTTCTGGCGGGAATGTGGTGTTCACGACCGGCAACATCCCGGTAAACGGTGCCATCGTAGTCATTGCTCGAAGCTTGGCGCGCACCCAATCAAACGATTGGAACGATTATGATAGGTTTCCCGCAGAAACACTCGAGGACTCTGTCGACCGGCTGACGTTTATAGAACAGGAACAGGACGAGGAAGCAGCTCGGTCGATTAAGTTCGCTTTGACGGTAACAGATGTCGGTAACGTTGAAGTCACCGGCACAGCGGCTGAAAGGGCCAACAAGGTGTTCGGTTTTGATGCCGCCGGCAACCTGATCACCACGGTTGAGATCGGCAACTATGAAGGCGACTGGGCAGCTTCAACCGCCTATGTGACGCGCGATATTGTCAAAGACACCTCAACGGATAACATCTTCATTTGCTTAACGTCACACACCTCAAGTGGCGCGCAACCGCTTACAACGAACACTGATTCCGCGAAGTGGGCGCTGTTGGTCGACGCAGCTTCATCTTCAACCGATGCAGCGGCAGCCGCCGCTTCAGCAACCGCAGCTGCCGGCAGTGCAACAGCCGCAGCCACTAGCGCGACTTCAGCCGCTACCAGTGCGACAACAGCGACAACGCAAGCATCTGCGGCCTCGACGAGCGCAACGGCAGCAGCATCAAGTGCATCGTCAGCTTCAACAAACGCGACCGCAACAGCTGCCGATGCAGTCAGCACTGCCGCCGATAAAGTTGCAACAAACGCTGATGCCGTTTCGACAGCTGCCGATGCTGTCTCGACCGCAGCTGACGCAGCGACCGCAACCACGCAAGCTGCAACAGCAACGACTCAAGCCGCAACAGCAACGACTCAGGCCGGTAACGCTGCGACATCTGCAACGGCGGCGGCCACGTCAGCAACCAATGCTGCAACAAGCGAGTCGAACGCTGCCACATCAAAAACCGCAGCTGAAACTGCAAAGACGGCAGCGGAAACAGCGCAAGCTGCGGCAGAGGCGGCACTCGACAATTTCGATGACATCTACCTTGGAGCGAAGTCGAGCGATCCAACGGTTGACAATGACGGCGCAGCTTTAACTGCCGGGGATCTGTATTTCAACACCTCGACAAATCGAATGCGCGTCTATGACGGTAGCAGTTGGGCAGACGTTGCGCTCGACGCTGCAACAGTCGTTGCCAAAACTTCCGCTACCGGATCAGGACAACTCCCCGCAGGAACCACAGCACAGCGGGATGGTTCACCGTCAGCGGGGATGATTCGCTACAACTCAACGACAGCCGGGTTTGAAGGCTACGGATCAGCATGGGGCGCAATTGGTGGGGGCGCGTCAGGCGGGAACGGTGAGGCGTTTGTCTTTGAAAATGAAATTACCATCTCTGAGGATTACACCATGACGACAAATTTTAACGGCGTGAGCGCGGGGCCTCTCGTTATTTCGGGAACCATAACCATCCCTAGCGGATCAACTCTGGTAATCGTGTGATGGGATCTATAAACGTAAATTCTATCGACAAAGAATCAGGCTCAACGCTTACGTTGGGTGGGGCAGGGACAACCGTTGCAGTTCACGCATCTGCTACGACTTCTGGATTTGATAGTGGTCTTGCTTCGGTGCAAACCTTTACTTCAAGCGGAACGTGGACAAAGCCGTCTGGCATTACAAAAATAAATATAACAATAATTGGTGGGGGAGCAGGTGGAGCAGGGGCGACTAATCAATACGGCGCAGGGTCGGGCGGAGCAGGTGGAACAGTAATTAAATATGCTCATGATGTTTCTTTAATTTCAACCGCAACAATAACAATAGGTTCTGGAGGTGTGGGAGCACTCTCTGCGGTTGGTACTGATGGGGGCAATAGCACTTACGTTGACACATCTTTGACTTTAACGGCGGGCGGAGGAGATAGCGATCAAGTTTCCCATGGTTCTGCATCTGGTGGCGATATAAACCTTGTTGGGGAAGCCGGAGATTGTCCTCATTTTTATGGTTATAACTTAGGATCAAAAGGCGGAAGCACAATATTAGGTGGCGGTGGAGAAATGGCTTATTACGAATTTACCGGTCGAGATGCAGTTGGATATGGTTCCGGAGGTGGCGGGGGCGGTAGACAACAAGGAACAGGCGGTTCGGGAGCAAGCGGAATTTGCATTATTGAGGAGTACAAATAGATGAAATACGCAATCGTTAACTCTGGCATCGTTGACAACATCATTGAATGGGATGGCAGTTCTGAATACAACGTAGACGGCGTTTTTATTGAAGCAGATGCTAACGCATATATCGGCGGTGTTTACGCTGACGGCGCATTTGTAGCACGACCGCCCGAACCCGAACCAGAACCAACTCAAGCAGATTTAGATCGTCAAAGTGCAAGAGATAAATTGTCCGCACTAGGTCTTTCTGACGCAGAAATTAACGCACTGTCAGGAGGTCTGTAATGTCCAGTCTACTTAAAGCAAATTCAATATCAGCCGCGACAGGAGCCACGGTCACGATCCCATCAGGCACGACTCTCGACATTGCATCGGGTGCGACGATTGCAAACAGTGGAACTGCTTCTGGGTTTAGTAGCGGGTTTGTTTCTTATGCTCTTATTTGCGATCAGAAATCATCAGGCACTGCCGGAGGCACATTTGCAAATGCTTTGTGGCGAACCAGAGATTTGAATACAAAAATTGCTGACCCCGATGGCATTGTTTCAATTTCAAGCAATCAATTTACTCTTGGAGCGGGTTCATATCTTATAAAGTGGTCTGCGCCCGCCGCAAGAGTTGGTAGGCATAAAGCGGCACTTTATGACGTTACAGGAACAGCGTACATCGAATATGGAGATGCACGATGGGGTGATACTTATGACGGTGAATCTGATCCTTCGACCGGAATGGCGCGAGTAACTCCTAGCGGGTCTAATGTTTACGAAATACGTCACCATTGTGCAACTGGGTACGCAACTTATGGGTTTGGGTTCGAGGGTGGTGCTGATACTGGTAACGTTGTCGAAAAATACACTTTCGTCGAAATTTACAAGGAGGCGTAATGGACATTAGTCTTTGCATTATTCATTTAGGTCTTAACGCCAATCAATATCGATTAAGCCAGTCAAACACTCCGCATGAGATTATTGAGTGGAGTGGTTCTGATCCGCAACCAACACAAGCAGAACTAGAAACAGCATGGTCTGAAATTGAACAAAGCGGGTATTTACAAAAAGAAGAAGATTATTCAAGAGCAAGAGCCGAAGCATATCCATCTTGGCAAGAACAAATGGACATGATGTTTCACGATCAAACAGAAGGCTCACGCACTTGGTTAGATGCCATTGAAGCCGTCAAGGAGGCATATCCAAAATGAGTGAAGTAAAAGTTGACACGATCTCCGAAAGAACTTCTGCTAATGGAGTTGTTGTTGATGGGGTCACAATTAAGGACAGTGGGCTAACGATTCCTAGTGGTGGAACGATTACTAACAACGGTACGGCTAGTGGGTTTGGGTTATTTACAAGTTATGCAATTATTTACGATCAAAAAACAGTAGGTACGAATGGCGGAAGTTTTACATCTGGAGCATGGAGAACAAGAGATTTAAATACTGTTCATGCTGATCCAGATTCAATAGTAACTCTTTCTGCCAATCAATTTACTTTAGGTGCGGGAACATATTGGATTGAAGCATTTTCAACTGCGGCTTATATTCAACAGCATCAACTTGCAATTTATGATGTAACTGGAACTACGCTTTATCCCGGAATAAATAATTTTAGTCAAACTGGTGGAGATCATTGGGGATCTGTAATTGTCAGTATGAGACATACTGCTTCTGCGTCTAATACTTATGAATTGCAACATAGGTGCAGAACCACAAAGACTAGCACTTCTGCGTTTGGCATTTCACATGGTGGTTACTGGTCGGATACTCCAGACATTTATTCCGTAGTTAAAATTTTTAAAGAGGCTTAATCATGGATATTAATATTTGCATTAACAGATTAGGTCTTAATGGAAACCGCTACCGACTTAATCAGTCTAATCCTCCACATTATTTTATTGAGTGGAGTGGATCAGACCCACAACCAACAGAAGCAGAACTGCAATCGGCGTGGGATTCTTATGTTGCCGAACAACCCGCTACCCAATACCAACGTGATCGACAGGCAGAGTATCCGTCTATTGACGAATTGATCGTTGCTCTATGGGAAGGCGTGGTCGAAGAACGCATGGCATCTGTTACTGCGTTGGAAGCGGATCGACAGGCGGTTAAAACAAAGTATCCGAAACCATGATCAAAGCCTTCGCGCTGACAGCCGCCTTGATAGGCGGTTTTTTTTCGTCTGCACATTCGCAACAACCGATGCCCAAGGGTATGTATGAGTTCGCCGCTCCAATGACGTTTATGTGTGTCGACTCGTTCGTTCGGATGATGGAGATTCTTGAAAAAGATTACCGCGAAATCCCGATGGTGATTTCGCACCTCACTCCATCAATGAGCATAATTCTTTTTGTCAATCACGACTCAACCACAAGCACCGTTGTCGTAACGAAGCGCACCAAAGAAAAAGAACAGGCTTGCATAGTTTTCGGTGGTGCATCTAACGGCACTTCGTTTTCGTTAAACCCTAACCCAACCTTTCCGGTTGAAGCGAACTTTGAAGGTTGACGGACATATCTGAAAAAGAAATCGGGCGGCTCATTGAAAAGGTTGAATCAACCGAAAGAATGATGCACGAGATGACAACAAGAATGACAAATCTTGAGGCGCAACTGCATACCCAAAGAGGCTTGGGGATTGGATTGTTAATTGCAATTACCACAGTTACAGCATCTGGCGCTTCGCTTATCACGAGGTGGCTAAACGCATGAATATCCCAACCTATTTAATCGGCGCAATCATTTTTCTTGTCGGTCAAACGACCGGCGCGATTTGGTGGGCGTCATCACTTTCAGCCGAAGTCGAAAGGCTCGGTGGAATACAAGGCGGTCAACACACCGCTCAGATAAACGCTCTTCAAGAAGATGCACAGAAGTGTCAGCTTGAAATTCATAACCTTCAGAAACTTGTAACAGATCAAGGCAATCTGGCAACGGCTATCAAAAGCGTTGACGTAATGGAATTTCGCCTTGAGTCAATCGAGCAGATGCTCGACAAAGTTCTTGCTACAAAAATTAGATAAGGAGATAAAAGTGCCAAAAGTTGGAAATAAGAAGTTCCCTTACACGGCAAAGGGCAAAAAAGATGCACAGTCATACGCGAGCAAAAATGCAAAAAAAGCTAAATCAAAAAAGTGAATGAAGATCTTTGAACACAACCACGCCAAAGGTAAATATTGGCAGCACGCAAAAAGGGCCGGGTTTATCTCCGGCCTTTTTATTGGTAGCGGAGTAGTCGGGATAGCTCATGCCGTTTGCCCGTGGTTCCTCCCTGAGTTTCTGACTGAGGCAAACAAACGGATCTCAAAAGAGCTTGATCAAAAACTTTGTGAATGTCCGGCTGATGATTGATCCCTATAAAGGTTTGAACGAATGGCTCAACGAGCTTGATCAAAAAACTAAAAAAGTATTCTTTATCCTTATTGTGGTTGGGTTTGTCCTAATGATTTCAGCTTGCTCGTCAATGAAAGAGATGGCGTGGACTTCGGGAGCTGCACTCGCTACCGGCGCCGCAGCTTCAGTTGTGACCGGCACCTTGCCGGCAGTCGCAGCCGGAGCTGCTGCCGGGGGTCTTACCGCCGCGGTAATCTCTGACGCACCCAGTTCATTGCCGTCAGCTCCAGAACAGGCGACGAGCGGGTGGGGCGCACTGGCGGTGTTGTTCGCCACTAGTGGCAAATGGCTCGGGATCTGCGCGCTTGCTTTCATCGTTCTTGGTTGGTTGGTGCCTTCACCCTTCAAGCTGAATAAGCGTGACACCAAGACTGGTTGAAGTTGTTTGGGAAGATATTGCCCAAGATGCGTCTTGGGCGACTGACACAGATTGCGTAACGGTCACTAGCGTCGGCTATCTGGCTGAAGACAGCGAGAAGTATCTTAAGATAGGTGGGTCAATCACAGAAGATGGAGACATTGCCGGAATTCTCGCTATGCCAAAAGGCTGCGTAATTCTAGTCAAATTTCTGTCGAGAGAATCGACGCCATAATAGGTGACCCATGAACACCGAAAATTATCCTCAAACTATTTTTGAAACCCCCGGACTCTGCACAACAATAATGAAAATAAACCCGAATCCCATTCCCCCGGCGGGGCAATTCCATTCGCAGCTAATGAGCGCAAAATCGAAAGCTCAAGTAATCGACATCCTTTGCGCCCGAGGTTCTGCCGCCGGATGGTTCTCGGATATGCCTGACGGCCTATTCGAGAAGCTTGATCAGATGCGTCACACCAAGGGCGAAGCTGCGTAAAAGTTGTGACCAAAGTTGTGACCAAAATAGAACAACCCCAAGCAGCTCCAAGCAGCTCTAAGCAGTTGTAACTCCTAGACAGTCGCAAAAAACACTGTAATAATAGACTCCGGCAGGAACTTGCCAAGGTTGGGGTCGCGAGTTCGAATCTCGTTTCCCGCTCCATTAAATCAATGACTTACGTCTGATCTGTATTAGTGGTTTCTGATATAGACCCCAGTTGTGACCAAAGTTGTGACCAAATCAGGCATAAAAAAACGGACGTTGCTTAGCAACGTCCGTTTCGAGAGGGGAGCTTCTAAGCTCTTCGGGCGGTAAGACTGACCACGTTACTAACAGCAGCTTCAGTTCTGGTTCTGGTTTCTTCCATCTTATCCATCTCGACCCATTCGTAGTCCTCGGGAACGTCGAGATACCGGAGAGTGGTTTCAAGCTTTGAATGCCCGGCCCATTTCATTGCCAGATGGATGGCAACGCCGTTGTTGACGCAATCGCTGATGAAGGTGTGCCTCAGTCCGTGAAGCGTTCCGCTCGATTTGATTCCGGCTGCTGACTTATCCACTTTAAAGACTTTCGACCAACGATCCTCCCGCCAATCAGGTAAAAGACGATCACCGGGGAGGTTAAGGGTTAGGATCTCAAAATAGGCCGCTAGAGCGTCTGAATTGAGCGGTATCGAACGAGCTTTGCCGGTCTTGGTATCCATCCCTTCTTCGAGATCGTGATCCACTAGCACCCTTCTTTTATGGTTAGAGCCGATTATGTCTTGCTTTCGAAGGTTGGAAAGCTCTTTGCGGCGAAGCCCGGTGTTAGCGATGAATTTCCAAAAAGCAGCGTGGGCGGGGTTTACTTTATAAAGCTTGTCTAACTCGGCGGCGGTGAAGATCTTGATCTTTTTCTTGACGGTCTTTGAATTGGATGCGATCACCAGTTCGCCGACCGGTGAGGTCTGACAAAGATTCCATCGGTTGCCTTCCTTCTTGCCACCGGTACGAGCTGCCCGGTAAAGCGAGGCTTTGATGTCCTTCCATTCGTCTTTCACGGTTTCTGGTGAGACCACCTTTAGGCGGTCGACTTGCCAAGCGTTGAACGCGGTATTCCAAAGATCAATCGTCGCAACATCATCTGCAATGGTTAGATTGCCGAAGTAGGGAAGCGCCGTTTTGCAGTGCCGTGTAAAGTGTTCGTGACCGGCTGCGCTGTAAACTGTTGCGCGCCATGTCAGAAGCTGCGGGAGAAATTCAGAATAGGTCATCACACGTTTCGGTCGAGCTGCCGGCTCGATAACAGCAATGCCGGATTTGGCAAGCTGCTCTTTTGCTTCCCACTCTTTGCAAACTTCTTCAGCTTGTTTCTTGGTCATGCGTGAAGCTGACCCCAAATATTTTACTCTAGGCAGAAGGTTGGTTTTGAGCCACCAGTACCCTTTGCCTTTACGCTCGTCAATATAAACACTTGCCATTAACTTGCCTCCGGTAATTGTCTCTCAAGCATTCTGTAGGCCAATACAAGTTCCGTGTAATGTTCCCACCTATCTAGGTCATCAGCATCAGCGCCGACTCCTGAGTCTTTCAAGAATTCAAGGCTTCGCTCTTGCATCTTTATTGCGGATTCGAGAACCCACATTCCGGATTGAGCCGAATCAGCCTCAGTCACTCCCTGCTTTAATACTAAAGTTCTCATTAACTTGCCTCCATTGCTTCGAGCTTGAAAGACATTTCGAACATCCGGTCGACCGCGTCCCAAAGGATTAAGTGCAACTTATCGTTCGGGTTCTCCAAATAATTTTCGCGGTAGTCATCAATCGCTTCTTCGATCTCCGAAAGCGCCCGGAGATCAAGGTCTTTTTCGACGTTGCTTCTTTTCATTTTTTCTCCTCTTTTTTTAAGTTGATCGTGGTGGTTTCTAAGATGTCAATATCAATTAAGTGTCCGTCATTGTTGCCATAGTCTTCATAAAATCGGCGCTCTTTAACAATGTCGAGCTGTACCGCGTCATCTTCTGAATCTATCCAAGGGCTGCCGTCATCTTCTTCAATAGCTTTTTCAATAAGTTTTATCTGCTTTTTGACATCGGATAATTTCTGACAAAAATCAAGGTCGATGATGTCGCCGTCTTTATTGATCCATTCGAACTTCCATTCGGTCGCTTGCGTTTTTTTGTGTTTCATTGCCATATCTGCATAATAGGGCATTGCCCTAGTTACCGTCAACTATTAATTGATAGTGGTCTGACCAAAATTTAGATTTGTTTTTCTCCGAGCTTTATCTTGAGCAGCTCGAGATAGCCGGGTGGCATGGTGCGGTGGGATGAGACATCGGGCGACTTGCGCCACGACTCCACGGTGCCGCGCTCGACGAGACACAGCTCGGCGATGGCCTGAGTAGTCAGGCCATGCTTCTTGATTAGACGCATCAGCGTCGAGCGAGATTTCGCGGTCATAGGCCGCAGTGTAACTTTGGACGCTGTCATTTTTCAATTCACCCATTTCCAACCCGGAGCCGGGGCAAGTCCATCAAGCTCGGTCGTATCCGAAATTGTGATCTTTTTGTAGTCAGAGAGTCGAACGTCACCGAGTTCGGTTTCGTATCCGTACACCACCGCTTCAGCAAGATCCGGATCGTTATGATCGTAATCCGTAACGTAGACCTCCCAGAAATTTTTGAGGATGATGTGTCGCACCACGTTCACGGTGCCAATTCCATTTTCACTTTCCATTTTCATTTAAGCTGCCTCGTTGGTTTCAATTTTCATCTTTTCTGCAATGCCGTCTTCGGCGAACTCTTTAGGGCGATGTTTATTTTCGGCCCTGATGATTGAGTTCATTTCTTCAATCGCATCGTTGACCGACCCGGCAAACTGTTCAGGACTTTGAAGATCGAGGTTAGTAAGGTTCGTCCAATCCTTTCGAAGCCCGGCGACTCGCGACCGGTTACGGTCGTTCCATCGAATGTTTACTTCAAGAACTTTGTTGTCACCGGTGAAACTACTGCCAAGATGAATTTCATAAAGGTATTCGATGTCGCCGTGAATCCCACTGGTGATCTCGTAGTTTTCATCACTCGCGAAACTAACAAGAAGTTCATTCTTTGTTATCATATTTAGCTGCGCGTCGATAAGTTTTTGAGCAATGTCTTTGCCGGTCTCGGCAAGATAGCCGTCCCAATGACGGTAGAAAATTACCCGGGTTTTGCCATCTAGAATTACGATGTTTGATCTAGTACTCATTCTGTTCCTCGGTTGTTGTTTACTGCCATGACTGCAGTATGGGGCTTTGCCCTAGATAGGTCAATGCCCTAGCACAACTGGTCAGACCATCAAGCAGAAAGGTGCTTTTCTATAGCGGAAACTAGGTCTGTTTTGCGGTACAGCTTTTTCCCCATGAAAGGGAAAGTCGGGATGCCAAGCTTTCGGCGGTTCCTGATGAAGTGCGTGTAAGACATCCGGCAATACTCCGCAGCTTCTTTGCCGGTCAGGTAGTCATTACTCATACAACATAAACCGGCGTCACAAAGCGATTGGTTACCCGGCACTTGCGCTTCTGAGCTTCTTTAACCTTGCCGGATTTTTTCAATCCATTCACGCGACCTGACACTGCGTTGATTTCAAGACCGGTCAAACGGCTGATCTCTTTAAGGGTCATGTCTTCAGTGAACATCGACTCGCCGAGACACGCGAGGATTTGATCTTCTTGTTTGAGCGTAACGCCGGCTTGTTTGATTTGGCGGTACACCACGGTGCTTGTATTTCTTGGCATGGTTGATCTCCTAAAATGGGATGTCATCGTCAAAGGGAACGCCGTTGTCAGGCGGCTTGACCTCGAGGATCTCTGCGCCGGGCGTGAACGCTGCCATAGCTGTCAGGTAGTGCGTATCGTTGACGAGCTTGTCAGGGTCGAGCCACTGCAAGTCTTTTGAAGTAAAGTCGCGATCGCTCCAGTTGTTTAATTCGCAATTGGTAAAGGTTTGATCACCACCATCGAACTGATAGGTGATTCGGTTTCTTTCCTTGTCCATCTCTTTCACGGTCGCCCACGGAATCAGGTCAGGCTTGAACAAATGTTTCGGGCAACCTTTCTTCTGGTCCTTCATGCTGATCTTTTTGTTGTGGAACTCGCAGCGCCAAACACCGAAGTCTTTTGTTTCCATTGTGTCGGGGTCGACCACTGGTGTTGAGTGCGCGCACGTTCGACAGTTTGCTTTGGCTGTTTTCTTCTCATGGCAAAGCTCGCTAAACTGACACCACTTACACTGAAAAAATTCGGGGTCTTCCGAAAGGCGGGGCGGCAGCTCGTTAGCTTTCAACAGCCTTGATGCTTTCTCGAACGCCTCGAGGAAATCTTTCTTGTTGAAGTTGGTACGCACACTGATCATGTCCCGACCGCCGGCAGTGCAGCAGACTAGGTAATGCCGTTTGAGTTTGGTCAACCCCATGTAGAGCTGCGCTTGGGTGTAATAAACCTTTGACCATTCTTTCAGTGCTTCTTTCTCGCCATGCTTCACGAGCAGCCGCTCGAGCTTACGCATCCGCGCATCGCCCACGCATTTGACCTCATAAACGTGCCAAGTCTTTGGCGCTTCCAGAAGTCCTAAGACAAGTCCGTCAAGGTGACCGCGCAGATGCCCGGACAAACTCGCCACGCCCCATTGCCGTCCGTCTGGCCCGAAGGGGCGAAGGTCGACACCGGGTGTTGCTTTGAATCGTTTGTTAGTGAGATCCTCGGTTCGGTGTCCGTCATCAAACTTCATCAAGGTCGATGCCGGGTGAATCTCTTGGGACGCCCACCAAAATTGATATTGGAGCTGTCGCTCGCAACTAGATCCAAGACCGCTACATTGAACATATCCACGCAGCTCGGTGTGATGATCTTTTTGCATCTGATCCATCACCGCCGCGATTGTCGGGTACTCGTTGACTAATGCCATTTTCTCTCTCGGTGAAAACCCCGCAGCTCACAGACCAACCATGCCTTATTTTTCACCACAAAAAATTGAGCTGCGGGGTTTCATTAATTTGTCGTGGTTGAGTTGTTGGTGTTGTCGCTGTTGTCAGATTCGTCGTGCGTCCCGCACTCGGTGCCGGAGCAAACGTCAGCGGTCGATCCACCAATCTCAACGCAGCCCAACATCATGTGAAGGCAGACAATGATCAGGCAACCCCATCCAATAAATTGCATCCAGAACCACCGATACTTTGATTCCCACTGTTCACGAGTTAAGACGTTTCGATTGCTTGCTTCTTTTGTTTTTGTTTCAGTCATGTTGAATTTTTCCGAGCGACACTGAGCCGACATACGTGTTGTCGCCAACAGTGAGTGAGTGATGCGTTGAACAGCCGGCGAGCAGAAACACAACGAGCAGTGCGATGTGCGCCATGATGATTGCCTCCCATGTGAAAAGTTTTGAAAGTCGGCTCATCTCAGCGGGGCAAACTTTCCATTGTTTCTTGGACTTCGAGCCAGTAGGCTCTTTTTGAAATTGCTTCGAGTTCATCGCAATAATTCTGTAAAGTTTCGATTGAGAATCCGAGGCCGGACGAGAAGTCCGACCAAAGATCCGGCGAGGGCATCCGCTCCGCGTTTTCAATCGTGTTGTCGAGCAAGCTCGCGAGTTCTTCGCGAATATCTTTGAAGACCTTGTCGGCTTCAGCGCCGAGCTTTCGTTTTTCTGTCATGCCAAGCCTCGGCGATCCCGCCAACGATGGTGAGGATTCCGGCGAACCCAATGAAGTACACGAGCAAAATAAAAGCGTTGTCCATTACGCCTCCCACGGATATGGGCCTTGCGCCTGACCAGTTGCGGCGCCGTTCGCAGCTGCCGTTGGTGGTGGTGTCGACGCTCGCTCTTTCGCCATGTACCGTTTGACTTCCTTTCGGAGCTTCTTGGAGTCATCGCCGGTTTTGATCATCAGCTCATGCCCGATCAGATCGCCCGGCTCTTGAAGTCCTTGAAGGCCAACCGCGCGCGCAATGTCACTGGCGGTTCGCATCGCGATTTCTTGAACGGTCTCGCTTGGGTGCCGAAAGTTGAGGTTGCTCCAGATCTTGCGACCGGCGAGTGCGTCAGTCAGCGTAAACTCGACCGACACATATTCGTGTCCCGCTTGCGATGTTCGCCATTCCGAGCCTGAGATTTCGGCGGCGTAGGTGCCGTCAGGGATGTCGCCAAACTCGGTGTTTTCGTTTTCGGGCAGCAGTTCTGCCAATCCAATTGAACCCATTTTTATTTTTCCTTTGTTAAGCCGCTTTCTTCGCGGCGGTTTTGGTGACATTGCCTTTCACTTTGTCGGCAATGTGTTTGAGGGAGGGCTTCTCGAATGGATCGAGCTTGCCGCTGCGGTCTTTCGCGAGCCACTGACCGTCTTGCGACGATTGCAGCCAACGCTCGTGGACGCCTTCCTGATTCGGTATCACTCGAAGCGCAAGAACCAGATCAACGTAGTAGGGGAGTTGTGCAGATACCTGACGCCCCGGTGCGCCGGGGGTGTAGAGCATGGCGCCGGTCGAGTCATCTTTTTCGCGGTCGAGCTTTGCCGTGAACACGACATTGGTGGGAAGGTCACGAAAGGCTTTGATCAGTGCGATGGATTTGTTCGCCATCTCACCGTATGCCTTGCGCGGGTCTTTTGTGCCTTTAAGCTCGCTCTCGAGAATCCGCTCGCAAATCTCACTGATCGAATCCAGAGCGATCCAGTTGAACTCGCGGGGGTTTGCTTTAAGGTGTGCAAAGACTTCGGTGATGCCTTCGAGTGAGGACACCTCAATCACGCTGACGTTTGTTGCGTCTTTGATCGACAGCAGCCCGGCTTCAGCTGAGATCAGCAGGGTCGGTTCGCCGGTGGTGCAAGTCAAACAAGTCTTGCCGGCCCCGGGGTATCCGTAGACGGTGGCTTTGATGCCTCGGTCTTTTGCAACTTCGGCGGGTGTTTTAAAATCTATCGCCATTTCATTTCTCGGTTGTTTATAGGTTAGCCTATTCTAGTGCAACCTATGAAAAATAGGCAAACCTTCTTTAATAGGCACAAAAAACCGGCCCAAAGGCCGGTTTCTAATAGGTCAGGCTAGGGCGTCAGCTGCCGTTTCCGACCTTATCAAGCTCGGCAACCAAGCGCCTTGCATCCTCATTTGTGTTGCGGAAAGTGTCGATCAGGTCTTGTACTTCGATCCGTTGGGCGGGGGTCAGCCCCGACAATTGATCGGTGTCACTTGAGGTGCGTTGCACACCCTCGAACAACCAAGACTCGGTCGTTTCCAAAACTTCTGCGAGCTTCTTTGAGTTTTCCCTCGAGATCGATTTGATCTCACCGGACTCCCAATGCTGCGCGGTGGGTTGTGACACGCCACAACGTTTTGCAAGCTCTGTTTTTGTCAGACCCAAAGCAAGTCGTTTTTCTTTGAGCCGCTCATGCCAAGTGGCGCTCATGTCGCACCCCCGGTCATGCAGCTGTATAACTTGTCCCATCTTCTTGTACTCGATTTTGTGTTCATTTTTTCTCACGGTTTTTTTATAGCCGGAATTCCGAAACGGCTTTGTTGTTTACCCTGACTGCGAAAGCGTCCACCAATGTGGCGCGCCAAATCGGTCAAAAGTTTCATCAGAATATTCGTGCTGTTGCACGAGCATCTTAAGTTCGAGTGCCGCAAGCGGCGTCCATCCTTTCAATGCGCGAAGTTGCCAACAGCGTGACCATTGCAAATTAAAAAGTTGTGCGCGGTTTGTTTCTACTTGAAGTGCCGGTTGTGATTTTTCTAAACCAAAGAAAATTTCTTTCTGTTCGCGCTCGGTACGATGTCCAGCCCATCCGCTTTCAATATCCTCAGTCGTTGCGCGACCGACGGCGGTGGTGTTGCCTTTGGAACATCCAAGCGGAGCGGAGGGAGGGCAATGGATGTGGTGCCAAAATTCGGGCGGGAAAACCCCGCGTTTTTTGACGTGCCAATTTTTTTTGCTGATTGAAAGACCGGAAATTGTGAGGTAAATATTTTTCAGCGGTTTTTTGGTTAATTTATTCATGTAGGCAAGCCTAACACATAATAGGTAAATGTTTGCAAACATTATTCAACTTGCATTTAGAAATAGGGTCGCCTATTATCCGGCCTATGAACGTGATCAAGACCGAAACCCCGAGCGCATCCGAAATCATTGATCGGATTGGTGGCACAGCTGCTGTTGCGGAGCTTTGCGAAGTCAAATCGCCGTCCGTCAGTGAATGGCGGCACAAGGGGATTCCAAAGGCCAGATTGCAGTTTTTGCGCCTTGCACGACCTGATGTCTTCAGAACAAACGCCTGACCGGGGCGCAAGCCGGTTACTCCTCCCTTTACCCGCCCTTCGGGGCGGGATTTTTTTGGATAAATAAATGCAACAGAAAATTGAAATGCTGTTGAGTCGACTCGAAGGCGTTCGCGGAAGCAAAGGCCGGTATCAGGCGAAATGCCCGGCACATGAAGACCGGCTGCCGTCCCTTGCAATCACCGAAGCCGGCGACAAGGTGCTGATCCATTGCTTTGCCGGCTGCTCACCCCTTGAGATTCTTGAATCAGTCGGCCTTGAGATTGGCGATTTGTTCGAGGGCAGCCTCAAAAACGGAAACGGTCATCACCAAACCATCAACTGGCACAACCGGGTGAAGCGAGCGCGCTACGCGCTGTCGCTAATTGCTGTTTATGCCGGACAGATCGAAGAGAATTGGGACGCACTCGCAAACGAGCTTTCACTCGATGAGTCTGATCAGGCGATGTTTTGGGGTGCTTTCCAAGACGTTCGGCGGTTGCTTGATGGGTAAGCTCGAACAGCACTCCAAGGAGTTGAAGGAGTATTACGACGGCCTAGTTGATGAGGATGTTGACGCCTTCAAGCCGCCGTTCCGAATTAAGGACTGGGGGATTGAGCGGTATGAGGGCGCCGCGCCCGACATCCAGTGGCTGATCAAGGACGTTTTACCGCAGTCAACGGCTTGCCTGATGGCCTCAATGGGCGGGGTAGGGAAGTCTTATTTGATCCTCGACATGGCAATCGCCATCGCAACCGATCAAACCATGATCAATCGTTACGCACTCGGCGGTCAGGTCGTCGACTCCGGCGCCGTTGTGGTGGTGACTGCGGAAGAC
>Ga0209532_1000883_pt1 | contig 24850 bp, 22 predicted proteins | sample COG_02_FD_184746 | JGI IMG/M metagenome (GOLD analysis project Ga0209532, IMG submission 184746) | Pelagic Microbial community sample from North Sea - COGITO 998_met_02 (SPAdes) (version 2) | ecosystem: Environmental > Aquatic > Marine > Neritic zone/Coastal water | place: Helgoland, sampling... | reverse complement strand
TACGGAGATCCAGTATAAAATGGACATCAATACGCTACATAGGTTAGAGGAAGACAAGGACATTAAGATGAACGATATCGCCCGTGTGAAGATTCGTTCTACCAAACCCATCTTCGCAGATGAGTACAATCAAAACCGAGTCACAGGGTCATTGATTCTAGTGGATGAGGCGACGAATGAGACGGTTGCTGCGGGGATGATCCGCTAAATAAAACTAGATTCAATACAATAAGAAACCCGGCCTAGCGCCGGGTTTCTTATGTCTTAAAATTTTCAGCTTTAAATGCCGAATTGAATACGCGTTTGGTTCTTTTCATAGTTTCGTAATTTAAAATTTCTAAATCGCCGTCCTAATTTTGAGACTAGCTCAGCTCAAAACCAACTCCTTAGAGGGTTTACCGAAACTAAATAATTCCTCTACAGACTCCCAGAATGTAGACTTCCCTAAAAATGAAGGCTTACCCTTAAACAGTAACGGTTAAAAATGAAAATCGTTACTGTTTTTAAGGGAAGCCTGCAGAAAGTCTACAAATATTTCACGAACTCAGCTAATGTCTAAACATATATCAGTAACGATTTAGGTGCAAATTAACCAGAAAACGTACTAACTGTATTTGACGTTTTAATCTTAAAGGTTGACTTAATAATCTATAGGTCCATTCCATATTATTTTTGACCCACCATTCTGGCGCACGTTTTACGGCCCCAATATACACATCAAAACTACCACCTAAACCCTGATAAACTGCATCATGGGATTTTTGAATACGCTCCATTAATTTTTCTTGTTTAGGCGAGCCCATTGCAACATAAACTATATCTGGCTTATGCTTTTTAATATCTTCAATTAAGGCTAACTCTTCCGTTTCGGTTTTAATATATCCATTTCTATAATTGCAAATATGAATTCCCTCAAATTGAGCTTTTAGTTTAATTACTGTATTTTCAATTACAGCTTGTTTACCACCAACTAAATAAAAAGATTTTGCCTTGTAGTGTTTTTTTAAAATATTTAACCACAACTCACACCCTGGTATTTTAACAACTTCTTTTATACCTTTCTTTTGAAGAGCCCATACAGCACCAATACCGTCTGGATAACCTAAATTTCTATTTATAATATCGCGACTTTCATCGGTGGCATGCAAAATTTTCTCTGCATTTATGGCCACTAATATTTTTTGATACTTAATTGAGTATTCAATTAATGCCTCCCTAGATGTAGGGGCATATACCTTTACTCCATTTACAACTTCGCTAAACATCTAGGTGTGATTTTCTTTAAGATAGTAACTCATTGCATTAAACATAAAAGCATTAGACCATCGCATGTAAGATATTTTAGAACTAATTAATTTTTTAAACTGATAATAAAAAAAACCTTTAGGGGATTGCATGTTTTGTATCGACCAATTAAGTACGCTATCTGCCAAGACTTTGTTATTTTTAAATTTATCTAATTTTGATAACGTCACAAATAATTGCCCTGGACAGTGAATATCTATAGGATACGTTTTATTATTATAATACTTTGGCATACCATCCTTTTCAAAAAAGTTCTGGATGTAATAATCAAACCCTTTTTTAATGTTTTCTTCAAACTGGTGATCACCAGTGCACTCTTGATAGATCCTAATAGCATCTAAATTATAACCGGTATGAAAGCTATCTATCCAAGATTGAACAGGCAATAGACCATACACCCACGAACCGTCTTTTTCTTGGCCATCACAAGCCGCTTTTACAGCTTTTAATGCGGTTTGTTTATAAATTTTTTCTCCTGAATACTTGTAACACAAGCTTAGTGTTTTAGCGCCTAGTAAAGAGGCGTTATAAACGGTGTTATTTCCTTTATAAGGACTGTATGAAAACATAAAACCAGAATGATGTGGGGTTCTATTTAAATCATTCATAACAAAATTTGCTGCAGATAATGCCAAATTTTTAAAATCTTCATTTTTTGTAATTTCATAAGCTTTAAACAAAGCCTCCACACAAAAAGTAGTTGCCACTACTGTTGGCGTATCTTTTGGGAACAAGAACAAACGTCTAGCTTGCCAAGGAAAATTATAGCCCCAACAGGCTCCAGAAAAGTTCGTGTTTTTTAGTTCGTCTACTAAGTTTGTTAGTTCATTTATTTTAGATAATAAATCCTCTTTGGTTCCAAAAGCAGTTTCCCCCTCTAAAGCTAAGTCGTACAAATTACAATAACCAGACAAGAACAAGCCGATCCCTTTGGCATTGTGTTCTTTGGGAACCAATAAAACCTTCCTGAAATTTATAGGGCTTCTTTTGAAGACTTGAATCCAGACCAAACGTGATAGATCCCAATGCTTAAAAGGTAGTGCATTAAAAATTTTCGAGTTTAAACCATCGTAAGGGTCCCAACCCGCAAAGTCTTCTGCTTCACAGTAGCTCTTGAGCGCAATGAATGAACTAGTTATATCCATACTCCTTCATTTTACGACCGATTAATAATGTGAATACAAAATTCTCTAAACTATTTATACTTTTTTTCCACCTATCTGCTGATATTACGCCTTCATAACTAGAATCTACAATTTTTATCTCATCCAAATTAAAATCATCAACAGAACAATTTATAAATGCTGCTATGTCTTTAATCAGAGATTTGTTTTCGTGAATAACGTTCTCATATTTCATAAGTTTAAACCCATTAGTTGAATACTTACTCATACATTTTTCATAAACCTTCAGACTCATTCTCCATTCTATGATGGTATAAAACAACACAAAGAATCTAATTAAAAATTTAACTTTAAATCTATAGTACTCGCCTTTAGATTCCTTCTTCTTTTTTTTAACATCTGACACATATATTGCTCTAGGGTCTCGTGTTAAAAATAAATATTTCGCGTCTTTAAAATTGTCTATTAACTCTTCCGAATATCTAAAATGTACTGGGAATTTTGCTCCATAAATTGACTTAGTTTCATGAAGCGATGAAAGTTTTATAAAGCAATCAAATATTGAATATGGTGTTAACTCCTTTAGCACTGATAAACCTTCAATAAGTTTTTTCTTCCCTATTTTAGTAATGGTTCTTGTATATGGAAGACGTTCTTTAAAATTAAACAACTTATCTACAATTTTTTCCGCAGAATCACCCTTTTTAACAGCTCTTTCAAGAAGTGAATGGAAATCTTTTTTAATTGGGTGCCTAAAAATTAATTCTGGCGAAATAAAAATATCTTTATGAGAATTTAAAAGTTGCATATAAAATTTAGAACCCGTTCGGCTTACTCCAAGAATAAATATTTGTTGCATGCTAGTTTTACGTATTAAATAATTTTTCTAATTTTTCAATTGAAGTGGATGCTAAAAATGTTTTTTGGGCAAAATTCTTGTTATTTCTGGAAATAGTTCGTTTTAAATCCTCGTTCAAATAAAGAGATTTTAGATTATCTGCAAAACTATTTATATTAATTGGCATATTGTTTTTGAATCCCATTTCACCATCAATAAAGAAATCTTTTAATGCTCCTACATTTGTACAAACCACAGGCAAACCTATACCCATCGCTTCCAAAACACTATTGGGCATGCCTTCGTTATATGTAGGAAATAAATAAACGTCTGAATTTCTAAATACCTTCACTTTTTCCCTTCCCGTTATATGTCCAAAAAATTTAACGTTATTTATTTTTTCTTGTATAACCTTCTTTTTAACATTTACTAACTCATTACCATCACCTGCAATATGTAACTCAGCATTTTCTAAATTAAGTTGTTTAAATATTTCTAGAGTTTCATAAATACCTTTGTATTTCTCTATGCGCGTAAGGAATAATATGTTAAAGCTATCTTCATTAAAATATGGATTAATCCTTAAGTAAGAATCATCTACTAAAGTATTTGCTAAATAAATACGACTTTCAGATATCCCTAGTTTTACTAATTTTCGTTGTACATGACTATTTAGTACAATGTTTTTACTAGCTTTCTTATAAGAAAGCTCAAATAATTTATATAGAAACTTATTTTGAAAAATACTTTCATTGTCTGGATTCCAACCTCTCCAAAAAACTATTGTCTCTTTTAAAAAAAGCAATGAATATAAAACTAATAGTCCATCTCTAATAAATGCTACTTTATTTAATGATGGATTTACCACCACCTTTTTCGGAAAACAGAAACCAATTATTAAGATCACTTTTAATAAATAAAAAATACTAATTATATATTTTAAAAAACCAGTTTCATATTTACTATTAAAATGAACATATTTAACATTGTTAGAAAAGTATTTTTTTGCAACTTGATAATAATTACTTACACCACCTGAAAGGCTTGGATTTGGCACTAAAATTATTGTTTTAAAAAACATTTTAATTACTAATTTACATCCTTTGTTGGAAATTTTTTAATAAATCGTTTCTTAGTTCTCGCCAGCTTATAATCACGTTTAAGCGTTCTTATCTTTTTTCCTAGCCTAGTTAACATCTCACTTTTACTCACATGTTTGAGAATAAAATCATTAAAACTTTGATTTTTTTCCCTCTCTAAATCTTTCAGGTTAGAACCCCTTGAAACTTCATATGAAATAGTTTTACCAATGCTAATGGAAAAGTCATGAAGTGATTTCATACCAGCTAACCATAGCCAAAATTCATTGGTTCTTCCAACTCTCGATTCACTATTTCTTACATTTTCTCTTAGTTGAATAAGCCCCTTTTTGTTAAATATTTCGGTCTTAACAAACCAATCAATATCGATAAGTTGCTCTAATTTATAACGAAGTTCCTTTTTCGACCATTGTGTATACAAATGGTACTCTTTTCTTAAATCTTTTCTTTCACCTATAGTTTTTCCAGCTAGAGCTTTGTTAGTTCTAGCCCAAGGCACCCTCGCTAATTGAGGAAAATAAATTTCCAATAAGTTTTCATAAATTTCATCTCCTCGATAGGAAGGGTGAATTGACCATATGAAACCATAAACATTCGGACAGGTAAAAACTTGATAGATTCTAGATTTTTTATTCACGATAGATAAAGCGTGTGATAATCCATTTCTCATTCTATATCCTTGTTGAAAACACTCACAACGAGCATAATCCAGCTTTGATTTCGACCTTTGAAATAAGTTATTTATATCTTCTTCCACAATAGGAAAACTAACTTTTTTAATTTCGTCTACTAGCAAATTAAAATTATCCTTAGGTTTTGGTTTTTTCAAATCTAACAAGTGTACACCACTAAACTCCCCTCTACCTATTGAATCACCATAGCTTCCAGCTAAAACTATAGAGTTTTTCTTCGTATTAGCATTGAACCAGTTCATATTATGTAATAGTTCAGGTGAATGAATTAGACCTAAATCTTTACCTGCTATTGAAATGTTTTCAAGCACGTTCTCAGGAGTTATTGGAATATATTGCCATTCAAAATCTAGCATCTCAGCCATGTTTTTTCCATAAACAACATCTCTTGAATCATCTAATCCCCAAGTAACACCAATAGGTTTATATTTTATAATTCCCTCTTTACAAAGATCCCTAACAATACCTGCTACTATTCTGCTATCCAAACCGCCAGAAAGTAATACATATACATTATCAAAACCCTTAATTGCAACTCTAACTTCTTCTAAAATTAAATCGTAGAATTTTCTAGCCAATGTTTTGTAATCAGAAGAATATAGCTCATGATTCGGAACTGGCATAATTTCAATTTTATCGTTCTCACATTTCGATAGCCAAGGAAGTCGTTTAATTTGATTGAAAATAGTTCTATCCCCTGATACATAACCGAAAGATAAAAATGATGAAATAGCAGCATGATCGATCGTTAAATCTTTTGGCGCTGCAACTAGTGCCTCTTCGAAATTATCATATATTTTATTATCACTTATATATTTAGGAGGCTGATAAAGATGCCTAGAAGTCTCAATTTTAAACATTGTATTTCGTACTTTTTATTGTATTTCCTAATTGTTCGCTACTCATAAAAATAACATTTGGGTATTTTTCAAGAATTGCGCTTAATAACTTGTCTAATTGCCCTAAACCCTTACTCCTATTTTCTTCTTTAATAGCTCCTATATAATTAACTCTATGGGTTGAAATTATAGCTGGAGTGTTTAACAAAAAAACACGTTCGATTTCTTTAAAGGTTTTTTTCCAATAAGATTCATCTGAGGATTTACAAGGCTCAAATGTGCAATTTCTTACTAAATAAATTTGATTTAAATTATTTTTCTCGCCCAAATAGCGTGGTATGTATTTTACGCCAGTAGCACCATGCAACTCTTGTAAAAAACCTCCCTGAATATAGTCTATATTACATTTATTCCAAATAGTTTCTGTTGCATTCGTCCATGCTACATTTGGTGCAACTGTAGATTTTGACTTAAATCCAAAAATATTAGTGAATAATTGACTTCCCTCAAAAATAAGCTGCTCTAAATTGATGTTATTTTCATGCAAAATGGCATTTTCAATATAAACTGGACTAAAAAAACCTAAGTTCTCCTTAGAAACTGCCTTGGGCAAACCACACATATTCATCTGAAAAGTGCTAATAGTTTCATGATTTCCTTCTTGCAGTTTATCCATCCATTCCCAGTATCTTATATGCTCTCTTGCATGAAGTTGAGGGATAAATAACTTTTTATTTAAACCTTCGTGCCATAATTGAATTACATTTTTACTATAAGCAGAGTTTTCGCAAGTCTTTGCAACAGACTCATATGTATACGAAGTGTAATTACATTTCTTGATTTTTTCAAAATCAGGATTTGCAGTTATAATATTTGCTGTAAATTTTGGATGTTCGCCTAAATTATTCTTGTGTTTTTTTAGCGTATCATATAAAGCAGTTAAATCAGAATCTCTCTCAAGAGCATCTAACATATATGGAGACTTTGTAACGTCATAACCTTGGTCCTTTAAATTATTATAGGATTGAATGTTGGATGTGCGTATAGAACCCCAATCATCACTCTCAAACACTACTATTTTTCGCTTGGTTTTCCAAGATTTATTCAATAAGAATAATCGTGCTTTAATAGCAGCTCTGTTTCTTTGCTTAAAGATTGAAATCAAAATTTACAATTTTCATCATTCCACAATGTTTCTAACCCTTCTCTGTGTGTTTCGCATTCCACTAAATTCCGTATCATAATTTTCTTCCATTTTGGATACAACCAATTTGAAAAATTGAATTTTCTATTCAACACTCTTAACACTCTATTATGACCAAATAAGCGACTATTATAGACAGATAACTCTTCTAAACATAATTTGAGCCATTCTGCTTTTACAAAATCTACGTTACTAATATTAAGAGAACGATTTATTAGACCTTGTATCATTAATTCTGATTGTGTCTTATCTAACTTTCTTACTCCAACAATTCCATTAGCCTGCTCAAAAGGAATAAACTCAAACTCGAATGCATTTTCCTTTAATTTCAATGACACTAAAAAACCCGTAAACCAAGTGGCATAATTTCTAGATAGTTTTTCGAAAACCAGGTTGCCTTGACCATAGACAATTAGTTTTCCTAGATACTCCTCATAACTACCCGCAATATGGGAGTGTTGCGCAATAACAACATCAACACCTTCTTCAATAAAAAAACGTGATTTGTCCTGCTGATTAGGTGTAGGATAAGCGTAATGTTCTTTTCCTCCATGATAAAGCAGTATTATATAATCTACTTGTTTTTTTAATTTTCTAATCACTCTCACGTTATTGGAAACATGCAAAGGGTTTGCTCCGCAACTTGAATCTGTAGCTATTGTAAACTCATGTTCTGCAACCCCTAAAAAAGCAATTTTTTTACCTTTAATAGTAATAACATGTGCCTTTGCGGCTTCTTCTAAATTCTTACCTGCTCCAAAACACGCAATCTCGTGCTTAGACAATGTGCTTAAAGTAGATTTAAGCCCTTCTTCTCCTTGATCGAGTATGTGATTATTTGAAAGATTTACGGCATTAATTTGTGATCCTTTAAGCCCATTGACGGTTTTAGTAACAGCTCGTAAATTGGCACCATCCTTTAATATAGGAGTTTCGTTATCAGCCAAAGGACATTCTAAATTTACAACCGAATAATCTGCATTTTGAAATAGAGGTAATATATCGTTGAAAATCTCTGCAGCATCACCATTAATAAAATGAGATTCTACTTTTCCCTTGGGATATACATCACCGCCAATAACAATTGTAATATCTTCTTTATTCATCTATAAATCCTGAAATTATAGTATTCGAGATTTCATTGTCACTAAGTGCTTTTAGCGATCGTGCATGGTAATTATTAAACCAAAGATAATCTTTTACAAAAACCTGCTTGCGAAATCCATACATCTCTAAATTTCTAATAGCTAATTTATTAGAAGGAATTACAAATACAGTTGGTGTGATTTTTTCTGGAATAGAATTAATCCTTGCCTCATTAATATGTTTTCCTATGGATTGCCCACGAAAAATCGGATTAACAAACAAATTTTTTAATAAATGGGTTCCTTTGGGAATACTATAATTATAACCACCATACTTACTCATACCAGATTGCTGCACATAGCCCCAACCTACAATATTAGCATCTCTAATGATTAAAATAGCCATTGTATTCTGCGGTATAAAAGAAACTAATTGTTGCTCTAATTGTTTGCTTACTTTGATATTACTTTTAAGAAATAAATCTAAATTATTTGCATCTATAATTTTAATATCTTGGTCATAATTGTCGGGCTGGTGATTTTCAATAGCCAGTATATAAAAAGACGTCCTCTTTACAATAGGGCTTATTAAACGCTTAAAGAAGGCTTTAATAAGGTATAAAACACCAAACTGTTTATAGATATTGTAAAACTTAGACATCATTATTAATTATTAAGCTAATTTTAGTTTTTTAGCAACTTTTTTTAATTGATCGCGATAGGTTTTTCTATAATTAAAATACAATTGTCCAATACTGAACTTTTTTGCGCAAAGTAGTTCATAATTAATACTGTTCACATCTGTGTTAGTCCATGATCGCTTATACTGATAATTACCAGTCATAAAATTGAATGAGTTTTTATTCTCTTTGATTAAATGATTAATAATAAGTCCAACAGTTAAAAAGCCTGGAGAATAATAATCAAATTTTGGATTATGACTAACCTTCCAATCATAGAATGTTTTATTATTCAAGAAGCCTAAACGAAATGCAATAACCTCATCGTCATATTTCAATAAAAACATAATGGCTTTCCTTATATCAAATAATGGCTTTAATGCCTCATTTCGCATAGCATAATAATCATCGGGTAAGAGGGGTCGTTTATCGTCTTTCCATCTTATATTATAAAGCTTTTTAGTAGATTCAAAATTCACCATATAAGCTTCCCAACTATCGGCAATAACCAAATTAACTTCACCTTCTTTCTCCAAGCGTCGAAGTTTCTTTTTATATTGATTCCGTGAGTTTTTTGAAATGGTTTTGAGAAATTCATCAAAAGTTAACCCTTCAAATTTTGGTGATAATATTTCGACTACTTCCTTAGACTCAAAACCATGTTTCAAAAACACATTAAAAGCATTAGATTCATTATTACTGTTAAACACTTTTACTACATTCCACTTCTTAAATGACTTTGTATGTGTTATTATTACATCTATAACTGCAGCGTCTAACCCTATTAATTCATAAAAATCACCAAAATGCACTGGAATACTTTGTAAAATCTTTACACCAAATTTTTTCTCAATAGCAAAAGGCGCTATTCCCAAAAACTCATTATGTTCATTAACAACGCTTATGACATAGAGCGCTTGTTGGTTGTTTTTATGTTTCCACCATGTACTAATCCAATCATGGTACATCTGAGGAAAAACGTTTGTTTCATGTTGTAGGTGTTGCCAACCTTTTTTTAAAGCTTCATCATTGAAATCCTCAAATATCTTAATACTTAACTTGCTATTCATTAGAAAGTTTGCTTGTTATTTGTTGTAGATTATAAATTCTATCTTCAATTTTCAACCTTCTTGTTCTACCTAATACTAATCCTAAAATTGCAAACACATAAATACTATACTCATAGAGTATAAACCCTGAAATCAAAGCTTTAATTAAAAGAGCGAGAAATATCAAAATTAATGGCGTTTTATTAATTTCTAACATACTTTTTTTAACTAATCTAAACAATCTAATAAATAAGCTTAAAAGAATAGAGAGGCCTAATAATCCATAATCATGTGTAATCATTACAAAATCACTATGCGCATACATTTTTTGGCTAAAATACGCGGTCGACATATAAAAATCGGGTGCTGAGTTAAAACCATAACCTAGTAGGAAATTAAAAGGATTAGAACTTATCCACCTCTCTATCGGCAAACTATATAAAAGGCCTCTACCCGATCCAGTATCATCACTAAGACTTCCAGTAATAAAAAGGGCTGTTAAATCAGAAAATTTATCTATATAATTATCCAGATTGGAGAGAACTATTAAATAATAAACACCAGAGATAACTAAAATAATTAAAAGTTTAAAAAAATCAGAAAAACGTTTTCCAGCAATTTCTTTTAGTTTACTAAAGAACATTAAATAAATAATCATAATAAAATACAAAATTATCGTCCCACGTTTAAAAGAGATAGCAATTCCAATACTGATAATTAGGAAAATGATTGAGCGATATGGTACGACCTTATTCATAAATAGATAAGGTAAAATAAATAAAAGGTAATAGGCAAAATTTGATGCCCCATAGTCTCTATTAGCTTTGAACAACAATTCATTTGAAACTCCAAAAAACACTAAAAAGAAAAGGAATACAGTGGTTATTGTAAAAAAAACATTCAATCTAGAAAGACTAAATTGTTGTCGAAAACCTATATCTAAAAAAAAGAAAAAACCAAAATACCAGATTAAAGTTTTAGAGATTTTAAACAAATCTTCACTGTAATTATCACTTGATAATAAAAAATAAAACAAATGAATTGCAATAAATATTGTTAATATTCTCCCGATTGAATTTGTAAACCACCATTTTTTCTGTTTCTTAATAAAATAAACAAAAAGAAAAAAGAGTAGTAATAATTTATGTAAAATAGGAATAGTACGATTAACACCTTCCAATTTCCCTGGATATAATAAGTCAATTAAAGGAAAAGTACTAATTAGTACTAGTAATAATATAGACAAAAAATTAACCCTTTGTCTACCCATAATATAGTAGTTTATACACTGGATTTTTTATTTTTATACCTCTTGAAATCATTAGTTATTTCGACTATAAGAGTATTATTGAAAATAAATAAGAATAAACCGTAAATAAAAATACTAAGAATAGCTTTAATACATATAGAAATATAAATATTTGTTTCGGGGAAAATAGTAGACAACCCAGTTAGAGTTAAATAAAAGAACATATTTATTATTATTAAAGGGAATAAATCCTTCATTTGATCTATTAAGAGATAATTATAATATTTTCCATTTATCTTTACATTTAATATAAAGCTAATTAATGTAACAGTAACCTGTCCCAAAATCATTGTTTTAATACCTAAAGGTGCAGTGATTATAGCTGCAAATATTGATAAAACATCCCAAATTAGAGTCATATGTAAAAAACTTTTTGCCATTTTAATCGCTTTAAGCACGTTTAAATTCATCATTTGTAGAGGATATAAAATTCCCAATAAACTAAGAAGTCTTAAATAAGGCGCACTTGAAATCCATTTATCTGTTAACAGCACTGTAATAACTTCTTCTGCGTTAACCATGAAAAATATCATAAGAGGAGTAAGTAAACAGAATAAATATTTTAAAGATTTTTTCAATCCATTCTTGAGTAAAATAATGTCATCTTGAAATTTAGAAAATACTGGGAAAAGTACATTCTGTACAGAAGTAGTAAATGTTTTGGATGTAATATTTTGTAATTGATTAGCTCTTGAATAAAAACCTAATTGAGCTGTAGAATAAGATTTACCTATAATAATTGAAAAAATATTTATTCGTAAGCCGGTAAATATTGAGGAAATTAAAATATTTAAACCAAAAGATAACAAACTTTTTAATTTTATCCAATTAAAAATCATTTTTGGTCGCCATGTTGATAATTTCCAGAGAATAATCGTTTTTAAAAGCTGGCTTAACATTATTTGAATAACTAATGCCCATACGCCAAAACCAATTAAAGCGAGTGATATACTAATTATGGATGCAGAAAATGCTGATAATAAATTTGCTTTAAACTTTACCTTAAAGTTCAATTGCCTTGACAATATAGCATCTTGTATTACATTAAATGAATTTAATATAAACCAAAAAGAAATAATCTTAAGAATAATATCTAAGATTTGCTCATCATAATAGCTTGATATTATTCCGGAACATATGAAAATAATCGTTGTAAAAATTGCACCAACAAAAACATTAAAATAAAAAACTGAACATTCATCAATTATATCAATCTCTTTCCTCTGTATTAATGCTTGCTCAAGTCCTGATTTTGATAAAGCTCTTCCGAAAGCAATAAAAATCATAACTAAAGCAATTAAACCAAAATCTTTAGGTAATAATAATCTTGCTAAAATTAATTGTGTAATAAACTCTAAAATATTCAATGAGAATTTGGCGTTTAAACTCCATAAAATTGCATTGACAACCTTCTTAGACATAATTATATTTTATACCAATTACTAAGATCTCTTTTTAATATTGTTTCTAATTCTTTAATGTCAGAATAGAAATACTTATATATTAACTCTCTTCTGTATTCATTAGTAAGCCTAGGAGATTGTATTTTTTTTGAATTTATTCTGTTTAAGAAAATTCTAACTTTTTGCCTTGCAGATATCGATCTGAAAAAATATTTAATTGATCTATCTATAAATTTAGGACGATTATATATTAGTCTATTTAAACTCTTACTTTTAGGCTTCCAGGCTGAATTACTTTTAATGTTCGTTTGCAAACTTAATTGCTTAACACCTAGGAAGCGTTGAATATCATTTAACATCCACTGTTTATTATTTATTAAATCATTTTCGAAAATATAAAATCGAGTATTATTTATATCAAAAAAATCAAAAAAGCGTTTTAAACTTTTTGCATAAAGTCCATTCTCTATAAGATATGGCAACTCGTCTAAAGCCTCCTCGAAACTTAAATCATGTTTATATATTCGTTTTTGAGCTAAAAAGTTGGAGTATGCTCTATCAACCGGATTTCTAAAAATTGCCAATAACTTAAGATCTTTTCCAAATGAATCTCTCAGTTTTTTTGGCCCATCATTCAATGTGAGACATGGATATATTTCTCCGATAGCCTTTTCATTCTTAAAATTAGTAAAATATTCTCTAAAATACCACTCAACTCCCTTCGAATAGTTTTTTGATAAAAATTTGGTTTCTTTAATTTCAGGTAAATAAATATCAGGATGACTTTTCAAGATATCATGTAAAGTACTCGTTCCTGATTTAGCAGCCCCGATACAAAAAAAATTTAAATTCATGTTATATATATAAAGTATTAAAAAAAAATCTACAGGACTATAGACTACCGTTTTAAATATTTTGTCCTGAAAGTGATGTTATTTTTTCTATATTTTTCGAAATAATTCCTCATTATAAGTTGAATAGGTTTTTCAATATAAAAAGTAATAGCATATGCTAGTATAATTGTAATTATACTAGGTATCAAAATTAAAAATATACTGTTTTCAACACCATTTTTAATTAATTTATTAATAATAACATATCCTATAAATTGATGAATAAGGTATAGCGCGTATGAAATCTCACCTAATATTATTAAAGGTTTTAGCTTAATCCATTTTAACTTACCATAGGCAAATAAATAAAAAACAGCTATAAACACAAGTGTCATATAATGTCTTTCAATCGCTTGCTCTCTTGTAAGAAATGAAACAAGAAAAGATAAAGCTATGAATAAATGATTCCACCATCTAGCTTCACCAATCTTTATTTTATAAAAACTAATTCCAATTATAAATAAGTATCCAAAATCTAAATTAAAAAGCACTCTTAGGGGCATAATATCGCGATATGAATTAAGTAAAGTAGCCAAAAGCCAGACAAAACTTATTGCATCAATACTTCTTGTCCTTTTCGTTAAGAGTAAGCCAAACATTAAAAAGTAAAAAGCTAATTCAGGTAATAATGACCAATAAACTCCATCAACACGATCAACTCCAAATATACCTGGAACCATAGACAAGTTTAGAAAAAGTTCACTAAAACTTCTGTGATAAATAATTAAATCACTTGACCTTACAACAAAAAAAGTTAAAAAAACACAAATCCAAAAAGTAGGATATAATCTTGAGAATCGCTTATATAAAAACTCTGATGGGGTTGTAGTCTTTTTAATTGTTAAAAAAATAACAAAACCACTAATAATAAAAAATAAATCTACGCCCATACCTCCAAATCTAACATCAACTAAATTAATAGTCAATTCCGTGTTAAACAATTTCGAATATCTTGTAGTATAGTGAAACAGTAATACAAAAATACAAGCAATACCCCTAAGACTATCTAATTCTTTTAATCTACCCATTATTTATATCCTAGGTTAATTATAATTTTTTACCAAAAACCGATTGATGTAAGAGTTCTTCGATATTAAACACAACATTTTTTATTTAATATTCCACAAAAATCCCACACAACTTTATCTTCCGTTAATGTAAAGTCCTTAAACTCATCATGCGCTACTAAAAAAGCTATAATGTCCGATTTTTCTAATGCCTCTTTATAATTGGTTATTTTAAAAAAATTGTGATCTTTTATATTTGGTTCGACAATAAAATAATCACCATTATTATCATCTTTCAGTACTTTATTTACAATGTATTTTGCTGGAGATTCCCTTAAATCATCAATGTTGGGTTTAAATGCCAACCCCATTAAAGCTATCTTTGGTTTTCTACCGTGCTTTAATTCAAATTTTAGCTTCTCATTTTGGATTTTTTCTGCACACCAAAAAGATTTATAATTATTTACTTCTCTAGCAGTACCAATAATTTTAGATTCCATTGGGTAGTCTGAGACGATAAAATACGGATCCACAGCAATGCAATGACCACCTACCCCACATCCTGGTTGTAAGATATTTACTCTTGGGTGTTTGTTTGCAAGGGTAATAAGCTCCCATACATTTATACCTGCTTTATCACAAATGAGTGATAACTCATTTGCAAAAGCAATTTGTACATCTCTAGATGAGTTTTCTACAAGCTTACACATCTCTGCGGTTTTCGCATTGGTAGCATGCAACTCTCCTGTTACGTATTTATCATAAAAAGCAATAGCTTTTTGAGTAGAAGCCTCATTTACCCCACCAATTACACGATCGTTATGCACAAGTTCATGCATTACGTTTCCTGGTAATACGCGTTCTGGGCAATAAGCAATATGAATTTTATTTATTAATTCTGGGCGTGAGCTATAGATAAGATCCATCATTTTTTCTGTAGTACCTATTGGAGAGGTAGACTCAATAATGTATAAATCTCCATCTTTTAATAAAGGCATAACGGCCTTTGTAGCTGCCTCAACAAAAGAGATGTCTGGCTCGTTTTTTCCTTTAAAAGGGGTTGGCACAACAATAATATAGGTGTTGGCCTCAACAGGTGTTGTAGCTGCTTTTAAATAGCCATTTTTAACAGCAGAGGCAACTGCGAGATCTAAAGCTGGCTCAACGATATGAATTTCTCCTCTATTAATGATGTCGACTACCTTAGGGTTAATATCTACACCGTGTACGTTTACATTATTAGATGCTATAAGTGCCGCTGTTGGAAGGCCTATATATCCTAACCCAATCATTACTACTTCTGGATGTTCCATCAATTTATTTTAAAATTTATACTGCTTTACACTTCGAAAATTTTAAAATTTATACTGCTTTACACTTCGAAAATTTTAAAATTTATACTGCTTTACACTTCGAAATTTAATCAAGCTTATTTATAAAATCTACAATACGCTCACAAGCTTTTCCATCGCCGTAAGGATTATGTAGACGGCTCATTTTTTCAAAACGGGCCGTATTGTTTAATAAATCTAACGCCTCTGTTACTATTAGATCTTTATCTGTACCTACCAAAATTACAGTCCCGACATCAACCGCCTCTGGCCGCTCTGTTGTATCACGCATTACCAGAACAGGTTTGCCAAGGCTAGGGGCTTCTTCCTGTACACCGCCACTATCGGTAATAATTATTTTTGCTCGGTTCATCATCCAGATAAAATCTTGATAAGCTAGTGGATCTATAAGCATCACATTATCAATATCTGTTAAAATGCGCTTTACTGGTTCTTGTACTTTAGGGTTTAGATGAACTGGGTATACAATTAAACGGTCGGTATTGTCTTTTGCTATTTCTTTTAGCGCCTCACAAATTCTTATAAAACCAGGACCATGATTTTCTCTTCGGTGTCCAGTAACTAAAATCAATTCCTTATCACCTAAAGTAGTTGATAAATCATTTATAAGTGAACTTGGCTCTTGGTTAACCCTTTCTAAACTATCCAAAAGGGCATCAATAACCGTATTTCCAGTAACTAATATGGTATCTTTTTTGATATTTTCTTTAAGTAAGTTAGCTTTAGAAGTAGTAGTAGGTGCAAAATGAAAATCACAAACTCGGCCTGTTATTTGTCTATTTATCTCCTCAGGGAAAGGCGATAATTTATTATGAGTTCTTAGCCCTGCCTCTACATGACATACTTTAGCGCCACTATAAAATGAGGCTATACTTACTGCCATGGTGGTCGTGGTATCGCCATGTACAAAAACGTAATCTGGCTCAAAGCCTTCAAGAATTGGTTGTAGGTTTGTAATGATTTCTGCGGTGAGACCATAGAGGTTTTGCCCAGGCTTCATTAAATCTAGATCAAAGTCTGGAGTGATATTAAAAAAGTCTAAGACTTGATCAAGCATTTCTCTATGCTGAGCGGTTACACAGACTTTCGTTTCAAAAACATCTGGATATTTTTGAAACTCTTTCACTAGAGGAGCCATTTTTATAGCCTCAGGTCGTGTTCCAAATACAATTAATATCTTCTTCATATTTATTTAACTAAAAACCAGTTATTTAACAACTCTTTTCTGTTATATAGCATATTTTCTTTAGTACTCCAATCAATAACCTCAAACCCTGCGTGCTCACAAATAGCTTGCCCTGCTGCGGTATCCCACTCCATGGTGGGTGCAAAACGGGGGTAACAATTGGCGGTGCCTTCTGCCACCATACACAATTTTAAAGAGCTTCCTTTTGAGATTAAATGTACCTCGCCGTGGATGTCTCTCATTTGTTGTAAATAGCTTTCTGTCTCTGCAGACATAGGTAGTCAGTCCTCTCTGATGAAAGGCGATTTCCACCAAATTAGCCAAGGTAGATTTCCCAGAACCGGACAAGCCAGTAAACCAAAGCAAATAGGCTTTATGTCCGTGTTGCCGTTCACGATCGGTCATGGTTGTTTTATAGTCGTGTTTGACAATGTCTAAGCTTATTATTTTGTTTTTTCACTTTTTTCTTTACGAAGTTTTTTCAAACGTTTTGTCTTATTTCGAAAATCTAACCCATAATTTATTTTATACCATATTTTTTCATGCCCAAAATAGAGTAACATCTTAGAAAAAACTTCTGCACTTCCTATTTTGATTCCTGTTAAAGGGTTTCCTGTTATAAACCATGCTAATAAAATAGTGTCTAGGGTACCAATGGCTCGCCATGAAAAGGTCTTGATTAGGTGTCGTTTGTTTGTATTAACTATACTTGACTTAAACCAGAGCCGTTCGTGGAAATAGTATAACACCAACTTAGAAATTAACTCGAAACCTCCTATTTTTAAGCCTACAGTTAAATCACCCGATATAAACCAAGATAAAACCATGGTATCTATGGTTCCTATAAATCGCCAAGTTACAGTTTTAGCAATATGTCTTTTACTAATTTTTAACATGTTTACAAAAATGACAGAATTAATAAATGTTAAACTATAAATTCACTAATTTTATGACGATATGAAACACTTTAAAACCCTGTGGATTTAGTATTTTTTTTGTTGAAATCATTAATTATTAAAAAATATAGCACAAATACTATAATTTAGCATCTGCTTTTTCATCTAAAACACCTTTTACATCATAGATGATGGCTTTTTCTTTTTTAAACATTGATAAATCTAAATCTTTAAATTCATTATGAGCTACAGTCAATACAATAGCATCAAATTTTTGCTTCGGTAAGGATTTAATAGACTTCAGATTATACTCATGTAAGACTTCATCTGAATTTGCCCAAGGATCATATACAGTAATATCTAGACCATATTCTTTTAGGGATGAAACAACATCAATTACTTTAGTATTACGAACATCTGGACAATTTTCCTTGAAGGTAATACCCAAAACTAAAACACTAGCTTTTTTAATTCGTATATCTTTTTTAATCATCAACTTTATCACTTCAGACGCTACATATTCACCCATACTATCATTTATTCGTCTACCAGCAAGAATAATTTCTGGATTATATCCAAATTCTTGGGCCTTTTGCGCTAAATAATAAGGATCTACTCCAATACAATGACCCCCAACTAAACCTGGTTTGAAAGGTAGAAAATTCCATTTAGTGGCAGCTGCTTCCAGCACATCATGCGTATTAATATCCATCAAATTGAATATTTTAGCTAGTTCATTTACAAATGCAATATTAATATCTCTTTGTGAATTTTCAATTACTTTAGACGCTTCCGCTACTTTTATGGTTGGTGCCAAATGAGTCCCTGCTGTAATCACAGATTTGTATAAACTATCTACTTTCAAACCTATCTCTGGCGTTGATCCTGAAGTAACTTTTAAAATCTTTTCAACAGTATGTTCTTTATCTCCTGGATTTATTCTCTCAGGGGAATATCCAGCATAAAAATCGGTATTGAATTTAAGACCAGAAACTTTCTCTAGTACGGGAACACAATCTTCCTCTGTAGCTCCTGGATACACGGTAGATTCATAAATTACGATATCTTCTTTTTTTAATACTGCACCAACAGTTTCACTTGCTTTAATTAGCGGAGTTAAAATGGGTCTATTATTTTTATCAACGGGTGTAGGAACTGTAATGATATAGTAATTACAATCCTTAATTTTATCCAACTGATTGGTACAAAACAACCCATTTGAATCGGAGTTTTCATCAATCAATACAGATTGTAATGTTTCGTTATCAACCTCTAGGGTTGAATCAACACCAGACATTAATTCAGATATTCTGTCAGTATTGATATCAAATCCAACTACTGAATATTTGGTTGCAAAAAGTCTTGCCAATGGCAACCCTACATATCCTAATCCAATAATAGCTATTTTATCTTTTCTCATGTTTTTTATAAATTTTTCCAATACCATTTAACAGCTTCTTTGAGTCCTTGCTGCAGTGTAAACTGTGGGTTATAATTTAAGTTTTCTTTTGCTTTATCCACACTTGCGTGAGAGTGTGGAATATCACCTGCTCTGTTTGGGCCGTAAATAACGGCTACGTTTGATATTTTGGAATCAAACTCAGACAAATACTCTTTTAAATATCCCATTAAATCATTTAGCGTATTACGATCTCCATAAGCAACATTATATACAGTATTAATAGCTTTTTCGTTGGTTGTCACTAGGCTTAATAGATTTGCTTGTATCACATTATCTATGTAAGTAAAATCTCTTGAGTAATTACCGTCTCCATTAATCACGGGAGATTCTCCATTCATTAACTGGCTAACAAATTTTGGAATTACTGCTGCATAAGCACCATCGGGGTCTTGTTTCCTTCCGAAGACATTAAAATAGCGCAATCCAATGGTTTCTAAACCATAGGTTTTTGAGAAAATATCAGCATATAACTCGTTTACATATTTTGTAATAGCATATGGTGATAATGGTTTTCCGATGATACCCTCAACTTTTGGCATTGACTGTGAATCTCCATAGGTGGATGAGCTCGCTGCAAATACAAATCTTTTTACTCCATTATCTCGAGCTGCTACCAGCATATTTAAAAAACCACTCACATTCACTTCATTGGATGTAATTGGATCTTTTATAGATCTTGGAACCGACCCTAATGCAGCTTGATGCAAAACATAGTCAACATCTTTAGTTGCTTTTAAACAATCCTCTAGTTTTCTAATGTCTCCTTCTATAAGCGTAAAATTAGTGTCCTTTAATAGCTCTTCTAAATTTTCTCTTTTACCGGTAGCAAAATTATCTAGACAAACTACTTTGTTTGCTTTTTCAAGTAAAGCCTCACATAAATTTGACCCAATAAAACCAGCACCTCCAGTTACTAGAATTGTTTTATTACTTAATTCAATATTCATTCAACTACTTTGTTTTTCTCGACTACCACCGGTAGTCCTTCATTATTATTGTTTTGTTATTCCCTCTTTAACAAAGCCGCAGTAAGCCGTTTTCTCCTTCAAAAGGTTTTCAAGGTCACTGTTCACTGGCATAGCCTTCCTTTGTTTTTCGCTATTGCTTAATGCTGCTTTCAACCCTGAAATCATCTTTCTGCGTTCATTTCCCAGACCAGTAGAGAACCGCTCACCATCTCGTCCTTGGTTTCTTCCAGTACCTGGGTGTTTACTTTCTTACCTACCAGCTTGTGCACCTTGCCGCTGAGCCCAGCGATGTACTCTGCGTCTAACTCTTCACCAATAAGTATACAGTCAATGCTACCGCTCGGAATACCGCGGGCTAGGTCCCCACAGATCCATACCTGTTTTAACCCAGGAAGGTTTTCTACCACGCGGTCTATGACGGTATCAATGCCCGCAACCTTCCTTACGATGGAGGTTATATCAGAGGCAAGGGGGTGAAGGACGTTAACGCGGTAAAGCTTGCGACGCCCTTCAAGAGTAGAATTCAGCATTCCAGCCTCTTCGAGGCGGTTAAGTTCTACCCGTATGCTGTTGGTGTTTTCTTCGAGCTCCTTGGAGAGACCTTGGAGGTACCCGCTCAAATTTTGATTGAGAAAGAAGCGCGATAAGAGCTTCAGGCGGGTTTTAGAAGTAATAAGAGGTCCTAAGAGATTCAAAACAGATTGGTGTGGCTTTTCACAGCTTCGCTGCTGTGGGTCCCAGTATATTCTTTAAAGAATACTCTAAAGAAGCTAGGCTCACAGGTTGGCTGGTCGTAAAGAAGAGAATACAAGATCCTCAAGTTCACTGGTTTGGAATACAAAGATACTAGTGAGGACAATACGACAGCACAGCTTTGAGTAAAAAAACTACTCATTATAAACATTGATTAAAATTGATAGTGTTTGAGCGCTTTACAGCGCCATGAGATCGTTATTGGATAAGGACAGGGAGAGCTGGATGCCCAGTTCTTTGAGCTGGACGATAACTCTAGAGTTTGTTCGGTCCAGAAGTATGGCCTCTTCACCAGAGAATTGTCCAGAGGTGATCCGCAGGTAATCTCCAGGCATGATCTGGGAAATATCAATATCCTCATGATCCTGCTCCCCCAGCCACTTTTGGATGATGGCTATTTCAGATTGGCGAACAACAGCTGGACGGCGAAGCCAAAACAGATACCTCACCGTTCCTGGATAGGCAAAGACTTCGTCCCTTTTGGAATCTTCATTTTGAATGAATACGTAGCTTCTAAACAGCGGCTCTTCCACGGTTTTTATCCGGTCGCTCCATTGTCTACGCACTTTGTGAAGTGGGCAGTACACGCTGTAACCGGCCTCAGTGAGGCGCTCCGCTACTTTTTTTTCGTTTCTGGGCTTGGTATAGAGTACATACCAGTTTATCTGTGCTGAGGTGCTCATAGCCCTTCTAAGCCTTGTCGTCCTCTTGGTAATACCCATAGCCGTACCCATAGCCGTACCCATAGCCGTACCCATAGCCGTAACCATAGCCGTAGCCGTAGCCGTAGCCGTAGCCGTAGCCTCGCTGCTGCCCTACATCATTCAAAATAATAGAGATGTTTTTTACATTCCCTTTTTTATACTGGTCATCTATAAAACCAAGAAGCTCACTCTGAGAATAGTTGAAACGGGTGATGTAGAACAGGGAGTCTATAAGCGGTACAATCTGTAATGCATCAGTCACCAGACCTACAGGGGGTGTATCTAAGATAATATAGCTGTATGATTTGCGTAACGCTAACAAAAGGTCTGCAAGCCGCTGTGTTTGGATAAGCTCTGATGGGTTAGGCGGTACAATACCCCCACTAATGACATCAAGGTTATTATACCTGGTTTTCTGGATGATTTCATTCTGCTCATTATGACCAGCCAAGAAGTTCGATAATCCCATATCATTAGAGAGTCCAAAGTCATTAAAAATCTTTGGCTTTCGTAGATCAACCCCTACTAAACAAACCTTCTCTGTACCTAATGATAAGACAGAGGCAAGGTTAATGGCCACAAAGGTTTTCCCTTCCCCTCCAATAGATGAGGTAACAGCAAAAACCTGTCCTGTGCCATCTTGAGGTTTTTCAGCGATGAATTTTAGATTAGATCGTAATGCCCGGAAGGCTTCACTCACGGAAGACTTAGGTTTATTCAAGACGACAAGATTACTCTCGTACTTGGAGTGTGGTGCAATACCCGCTAATGGGATGTTGGTGACTTTCTCAATATCTTGTCTACTTCTCACCTTGGTGTTAAGCGCACTCATAAGGAGGATAAAACCTGCAGGTAGAATGAGTCCAACGAGAAGACCGCTGAGGTAGTTTAAAAGCCTATTCGGCCCGATTGGTTCTTGCATTCTATCAATGGCAGGGTCGATAACCTTAGTGTCCGGAAGGTTGGAAGCTTGGAGAATACCCGCTTCGGCTCTTTTCTCTAAGAGTAATTCATATTGACCTCCACTGATCTCGTATTGACGTTGTATGTTGATCAGCTGCTGCTCTGTAGCCGGCAACCTGCTAATTTTACCTTGGGCCTGTTGAATACGGTCATCAATATCATTTAATACGATGCTTGATGAACTGAGTGCATTTTGAGTCGCATTATATAGTGCCTGCTTAGTGTATTGCACTTCTTTTTCAAGCTCGATAACCGCAGGGTTGATTCCTTCAAGACTGTAGTTAAATCGCTCCAGGGCTACGCTGCTCTGAATAAGTTGCTCAGCCAGCTGCTCTACCAATGGGTCATTAAAGGTGCTCAATGTGGGTAGAGAAAGTCCCGAATAGTTTTGCTTCTTCTCCAGAAATTCTAGAACGTAGCGGTAAAAGGAACGCTGTAAGTTCAACGCCGAACGCTCTTGTTCTAGCCCGATAAAATACTCCAGCATTTGTTCAGATTCAGAGCTTAAGTCCACGATGAGGTTTTTTGAACGGAATTCCTCAAGAGCATCCTCACTACTTCTCAGGCTTGATTCTATTTGAATAAGCTGCCCGTCTATAAATTCAATGGTGTTGATGGCCATCATATTTTTTTGACGCAACTCATAGCCTTGAAGCGCCTCAATGGATGCATTCATGTAATCGGCCAACTGCGGCTTCAACAAGCCTTTCATTTTTACTTTCAATAGTGAACTCTGCTGCTTTTCGTCACTTTCAGTATTGAGTGTATTCAACCCCCAATTGGCCACCTCATCATAACTTTGAAATCTAAAGGCAGGTGTGGTTAAGTTGTCTTCATTGACGACCTCCGTAAACTTTTCTCCCTTAGTAACTCTAAACCTGTAATGTGCGGATTCTATCCACTCCCCGTACGCAAAGGAACCCATCTCCTCTTCCAATTCTTCAGCTTCCTCGCACTCTACGGGCTCGGCCAAATCAAAATTATATCCAGAAAGATTATCAAACTGTGTAGCCGAAATTTCAAATTCTGTAGGCCTTAACTCTAGCTTAAATTCTGCACCCAACAACTGCGGATGTAATGGATCAAATTCTACGTTGTAATACGGCGGCTTATATTCTTCGCGACGGTTCAATCGGCCCTCAATAAAGTGCTTGGTCTCCCAGTTAAGGTTTCTCGCAACGCGAAGGTTATGTGCATACGACTTAAGCACTGCAACACGCGTGCTTAAAATACCTGACCCTCCGAAGCTGAACCCTAAATTCAATGCTCCCTCAGCGGAAGCCAAAGGGTTTTCCATTTCTTCAACGGCAACCGTAGCGCTCAGTTCATAGGTGTTTTGCGTATATCTATTCACTAAAAATGCTATAGCCACACCTATCAATGCACCACCTAAGAGAAAAGGCCAGCTTCCTAAGAGCCCACCAATGGTACGAAAGATGTCCTTGAGTGTGATTTCATTATCGCCCTGAGGCTGCTGCTGGTATTGAGATAAATGATCTGACATTTCTTATCGCGTCAAAGAGATTATAGAAAGGGTAAGGGCCAACGATGTACTTAAGGTACTCACTATGGTGCTTAAGGTCTGAGCGCCTGTAACCCCTACTCCCCAAGATTTTTGTGGAAGTGGTTCGGCGTACATCACATCGTTTGGCTGAATGAAGTAATAGGGACTACTAATAATGCTTTGATCCAAGAGATTGATTGTATGGATTTTGGTCCCATCAGGGTATTGACGAATCAAGCGTACTTCATTTCTGTTTGCCACTTCGGTAAGATCGCCACTTGCTGCAATGGCCTCGAAAATGGTGGCTTGATTTTGTAGGATAACTTTCTTACCTGGGTTACGAAATTCACCCAAAGCACTGTAACGAATTCCACCCAGCTTCACTTGAAGATGAAAGCTCTTAAACATCTTGCTTACCTCCAAGTTAATACTCGCTTTTGCTTCCTCCAAGGTTTGTCCCTGAACATTGATTTCACCAACAAATGGAAGCTCGATGACACCTTCCTCATTTACGGAATATCCGGTCATGTAGTA
>Ga0209532_1000882_pt1 | contig 24869 bp, 26 predicted proteins | sample COG_02_FD_184746 | JGI IMG/M metagenome (GOLD analysis project Ga0209532, IMG submission 184746) | Pelagic Microbial community sample from North Sea - COGITO 998_met_02 (SPAdes) (version 2) | ecosystem: Environmental > Aquatic > Marine > Neritic zone/Coastal water | place: Helgoland, sampling... | reverse complement strand
GGCCTTTGCGTTCCACTGGGTCTTTGGGGTTGAGGGCACGCCCTGGGGCGAAATAATTCCGTATGTTTTTACTACTTTTATGTATTGGCTGGCGCTATCCATTACATTTTTGAGGTTGCGCCCCTGGATGGCTGACTTCCGGTATCCTAATCTCGTTTTCGGAGCCGGAATTCTGGCAATCAACCCGCTGATTATGGACGTGGTGCAAAACCAAGGGTTTTCGCAGTTTAGGCAGAACCAATCTCTTGTGACACATTTCAAGCGCACGCAGCCAACCGACGTGACGGCTGACGAAAGCAAACCTAATATTATTTACGTCTTTCTAGAGGGGTTGGAGCGCACCTACGGGGAAGTTAGTAGCTTTGGCGACGCCTATAAACCGATACGTGACCTAGGTGAAGCGAACCTTGAATTTACAAACGTGCAACAAATCTATGCCACCAGTTGGAGCCTTTCAGGAACGGTTGCAACCCAATGTGGTGTACCCCTAATAGTTAACGTATTTAATGCTATAATCGACAGGTCGAACGATGACCCTCTAGTTCCACAGGCGGTCTGCATGTCGGATCTGACGGCAGCACGAGGGTATAGAAACATATACATAAGTGGCGCGGAAATCGCAGGTGAAAATCAAGGTTATTTTGGCTATAGTAACTTTTATAACAGCCATGGTGGTGCGCAGATCATCGATCGTTCTGATTTATTAAAAGCATACGGTGAAGGCCAGAAGGTGAACTATGGCGGTGATGGCTGGGGATACCGTGATGATTTGGTGATGGAGCACACCTTGAAAAAGGTTGATCGTCTTCTTGCCGGTGATCAACCGTTTTTTCTGACCGTCGCAACAATGGACACACACGGTCCGCGTGCCTTTCGTTCAGATGCTTGCTTGGCTGAGGGGGAACCTGTCATAACCCACGATATCATGGACGCAGTTCGGTGTACTTCGGCATTGGCTGCTAAGTTTATACACCAGTTGAGAGAAAAGACGGCGGGAACCAATACTAAGGTCGTCATTATGAGCGATCACCTGGCACATCGCAACAACGCCACTGACACGCTTGAACAATTTAGTCGCCGCAACACAGTAATTTTCCTTCAAGATGATCAGCCCCCCGCCTATATCAACAAAAAAGGATCAATGCTCGACGTGTTTCCCACCGTTCTTGATTGGATCGGTTGGTTGCCGCCCAGGGATCCGCGAGCAGGGCTTGGGGTGTCGCTACTGAGGGGCGGCGAGACGTTAGTGGAGAGCCTTGGGGTGGATGTGGTCAATCAGCGCCTTAGTGTGGATATCGAGCTGTCAAAAACTCTATGGAGTAGAGTGGAAGCCGGTGGTGTCTGACCCCCTTTGTGCTGCGTGCAACGCTCCTTGGCGGGGCTTCCGATGGGATTGCGGGTATCAACTGGCTCGCGTCAAACCCGGCATCGCGTCGCGTAGACCGCAATCTTGATTTAGGGGCATCTTAAAATGACGAACCGTATGCGAAAAGTCACTGGCATTCGCCGCCTGTTTGTAGCTTTTGAGTCAACGACCAAGGGGATTAGGTACATTTTTTTGAACGAAGCTGCCTTTCGTCAAGAAATATTAGCATGTTTAGTTCTTGTGCCTGCGTCATTCTTCATTGCGCCAGATGCGCGGTTCGCGCTGACGCTCATTACGTCTATGTTAATCGTGTTGGTCGTCGAGGTGCTAAATACTGCGATTGAGGTCACGATCGACCGCATCTCGTTGGCTCAGCACCCTTTGTCTGGCGCAGCTAAGGAGCTAGGCTCTTTTGCGGTGTTGTTGGCGTTGATCAACAGTTTGGCCTGGTGGGGGTACGCAATCTATCTCTTAATTTTGGGAACGTAAGGCACGGCTATTCAGATGGGCTAAGCCGCCACTCGCCATAGAACTGCTAGGAGATATGCTCACCTTAGCCTCTGTAACTAACGATAAAGATGTAGGCATATGGCTTTTTTTACAATCAATCGACCAGCTCCAGCGCACGCTGCGCGATGTGATCCGCACCTACGAGCAGATCGTATAGTTTAGACTGCCCTGATTTGATCGCAGGGTACTCGGCTTTGATTCCTCTCTTGAGGCGCACGCGTTGGGCTTCGCACCGCTTCAGGAGCTGATCGGCTCCTGCCCGGGCAGTGGCAAGTTCTGCTGCTACATCGGTTTCGGCGACGCCTTCTTCGCCCCTTAAGGCGGCAATGACAGGCAGGATATCGTGGCCCAGCTTCTCGGCCACCTTCTCGGGGAGGGTCTTTAGCCAGTTACCTTTGTCGTCTGTAGTGCAGCACACCCCTATTGTGGCGCCCGGCGCTACGCTTTTGGCTTTGGGGAGGTAGTCTCCGATGGCCTCCACGGTTTCCATCATTCGGCCCAAGCCGTGCCTTGCTTCACGCAACTTGTACGCTCCAGCTTGAAGGGGATAGGAGCGACGCTTTGTCTGAGCAGTGGCGAAGGTGTCGTAACAGGTCTTTTTGGGCATGGCTTGGGCCTCCAATGCTGTTTGTGTGATAGTATCACGTTTGCTTGACCGCGTGAATCCACGATGCCGATTACGCCGGACGAAAGGGCGGACGCGGAACAGATTTCCGCAGAAGCTCGTGGATCGAAGGTCGGCTTTTCACAGGATGTGGACGTGTTGGACGGGAAAATGCCTGTCTGTGTAAACTTCCCTATAGAATTTTGTAGAGAAGAGTTTACGCAAAACGCTGTTTTTCCGTCCAACGTGTCCAGATTTGCCTCAGGCTCGGTGTGTCGCGTCCCGCAGCCCCACCCCTGTGTAATAGCGGGTTGATCCGCTTTTTCGCTGGCCGATGCCACGCTCCGCCAATTGCTCATTGAGTACGCGCTTGCTGACAGGGCGCAGGCCACTACCCTCGCACCACATCTTGTATTCAAAATACAAATTGGGTTGCGTGACCTCTGCAGCGGGATCTGCGACGGTTTCGTCAGCAAGGAACTCACCGAGCAGATCGCTATCACTGCGGTATTGAGCGACCTCAGATGTCATCGCCTTGCTGAGCTTGAGGCCTGTCTGAAGGTAGCATTGAGCGCCCTTGACCATCCATGACAGAATGCCCTCGGCCTCATTCAGCAACTTCGTCTCCAAGTCATTGTCTTGCTCCTCAGGCGTGAACGTGCGGCGAAACGGTATGATAATCATGCGACGCCATATGCCGTTGTCTGTTCCCTTGATTATGGGCCTGTGGTTGGTGCGAACCCACGGCGTGAAGCGTGGCAGAAAGGTGAAGTGTTCCTTGTAGAGGAAGCGCGCCGAAATCGGCTCGCGCCCGGCTAGTTGCTTTGCTACGGTCTCATCCAGCAGCATACCGCCGGGCAGTTCGTTGATCGAAACGATACGCGCCCCGTGTAGCATCGCGAGGTCAGAACGGGCACTGTGATCATCCGCTCGCCGCGCCGCCAGAATTGATGGGGGCGCTGTCGTCGAATAAGCTCCCATTATCTTGGCCACCACATTGCCGAAGATGGATTTCCCGTTCGCTCCATGACCGACACAGAAGATGATCACTTCTTCATCGGGGCGTCCTGTGACGGTAAGTCCAGCGAGACGTTGAACCGCTTCGACTGTGTCTACATCGTTTTGAAATATATCAGCTAAGAAGCGATGAAAAATTGAGCAGGTTGCGCTTGGGTCGTAATCACAATCTATGTATTTTGTGATGTACAGTTCAGGCAAATTGACCTGCAATGCTCCTGTCCGCAAATTCACGATGCCGTTCCGAACACCAATTAGCTCTGGATGGGCATCTAACTCTTGGGCCATGATACTCATCCCCGACTCCGATTTTGCCAGTTCGAGGACAGCTTTGATCCGAGATTCGACCTGTAGGCTCGCAGCAGCGTTGATAATCCCCTTCCACTTCTCCATGTCACTGGCCCCATATTGGCAAGCGATACGGTAGAGTTCTAGGACGGTTCCTTTCGCCGCCTCGATGTGTTCACCGAGATCGCACCAACGCCACTGAGCCTTGTCTTCATCCCAGCGCAGCCATCTCCCGACCGAAGCAACGAATACCAGCTTACCTTCGTGTCGATCCTTGAAAAATCGCGCTCCAATTAGATCCCCCTTAAGGCTCCAATCCGGCTGTGCGACTGTATTCACGGCAAATGCTGTTTGGACCTGTGCCGTGGCTAGGTGCAAATTGGCGCAAGCCTTTTTGATTGTACTTTCTCGGTAGTCATAGCGATCTTGCCATTTGTCGCGTTGTGCTAAGGCGGAGAGTGCAAAAACTTGTTCGACAAAATCGTATAGTTCATCATCCGAGCCAACGTCTCGGGTTCCCCAGCAAGCGATCCGACGGGCAAGGTAATAATCAGCTTCCGACTGTGACGGAAATGGCTTCTCTCCCGTCAGTGGGTCTTCATAGTCGGCCCAGTTTCCGTCCCAAAGGTCTTTTTCAAACACAGCGAAATACTCAACGGCTTCAGCGACCAGAGCTGGGGTTACAGCACCTCCCGTTACTGTCTGAGACGCTTTGATATTTGTTTGCGGCGCTAATTTAGGCGGAAAAGCCGTGGTTATGGCGTCAGTGCTGTAGCGGTCGCCGCTTTCCAACAATTTAACGATAGGGCACAGCGTTGGGTCAGTTACGTAATCAAGCATTTTGATCACCTTTCGAGAAGAGTTTCATATGGCGGAAGCCGGGTAGGCGGAGCAGGCGCGCGACATCCACGGCGGCTGGGTCGGCGCCGAGACCAACCAACGTCTGGTTGATCGCTTTTGCGCTTTCGGAGTCCAGTGTTTCGCCTTCCGTGAGAAGCCAGTACCAGTGCTGTTTTTCGGCACTGCTGCTCTGCACGGCGATCGTAGGAGGCAGAGTTTCACATAACTTTTCCAGCTGTTCTTCTGACGCCCCATCGAGGTCGGCATGGACGCCACGAACTTTGTGAAGATTGTCGATCTTACGTCGGCCTTCGAACTCATTGACGGCGACATAGATCGCAGCACCGGCATCGTTCAAAGTCTCAAGCTCTGGCAACAGCGCTTCAACCTGTTGGTGGGTGCAGTTCACAAAGCGATTGCTAAGCTGATCGGGCCTCGGCTTGTCTTTCTTGTCCGTGTAGGTCTCGATGCAGAAACGAGCCTTAGGCGAGGGGTCTAGCAGGCGTAGAAACTCCAGTGCGGGGTGCGTCATTGTGTGATCCCCCCGTTACGCGCGTTCATGCGCGCTTCGATCCATTGGTCGATTTCCTGCCGAACCCACGCGACCCTGTTTGCGCCGATCCTGACGCGTTTGGGGAAGCTGCCTTGTGCCTCTAGGCGGCGCAGCTGGTTCTGGCTGTAGGGGATGCGCCGAGCGATCTCGTCGGCGATGATAAGCTCCGGTGCAGTGTTCTGGGTACCCATGATGGCCCTCCGTGACTCATTGCGGAATTGCAACGTCTGAAGGGCTAGGGCGGAATATTGTTGATAAACGACGCTTGTTTATCAATGTCCATTCTGAGGGAGCGCGGCACTAATTCCAAGTGCCGCCGGAAGTAGAAGTGAAAAAGCGTCTTTTTCATTGCCTGACGCCCGTGCAAGCTGCTGTGCCATCTCGATCAGAGACCAAAAGTATTCCAGATTTGCTGGAGTGGCGCCTTTACCGGTCGTCAACTTTGACAATTCTGTTGGGAAGGATGATTTGCTCCGCCGACTCGCTTGCGCGGCGAAGTTAATTACAGACTGTTGAGTTGGAAAGTTGCTATTCAGACCCTCCTGATGCAGGTGGATGATCGCGAGCCAAACTATCAGATCCTTTGCTTTCGCCTGCACTGATTTTGGTTGAAGGGCGACGTCAGTTTTCGTGGGTTTTGCCAAAAGTTGAGCAGAAGTGCCTGCGTTGAGTAGGTCCATATCGTGCAGGAAACTTCTCCGGGCGTCCGCTAGTTCATTCCAGACATCTGGTTCCTGCCCGACTTCGACTTCAATTATGTCACTGTCGCAATCTGGAAAACCATGTTCAAAACAGGCGTCGAGCACCGCAGATATAAAAGCGCGATGGCGAACATTCTGGCGGTCTGCTGGGTCAACATAATCACCCTTGAGCTGCGCATTAGTCGGCGCGCGCTTTAAATGGGCTGCGATACGCTCTTCTAGCGTCACTTGGCGACCACGGAGTCCAGCGATGATGTCTTTGCTGTCAGTCATTTCTGTCCCTCAACGATTTCGGTTAAGCCAGCTGTCCACGCTGCCATAGCGGCGCGCTTCTCGGTCAAGTAGTCGTATCGGTCGTAATGCACCGAACCCACGTCCGTCATGGCGTGGCCTTGAAGCCTGTTGCGCATCTCCAGCGCAATTCCCATCGACCCTGCTAGGGTCTTGAAGGTTCGCCGAATGTCGCGAGGTGAAAAACTCACCATCTCGCTAGCGGCAACAAGCTTACGCACAGCGTTGGTAAGGCTGTCGTAGCGCCGCGGTGCTTCGCCCCCCTGTGCCGGGAAGAGATATGTATCATGCCCAATTTCGTGCCTTATCGCATCCAACAGTATCAGGTGGAAAGGCGTCAGCGGAACAATGTGTGGCTCTGAGGTCTTGCCTCTTGTCTTCCTGCGTTCGCCGGGGATGGTCCATATCTTCTCGCCCATATCGAACTCAGCCCATGTGGCATGCAGAACCTCTTCGACCCGCTGCCCCGTTGCCAAAAGAAACTTGAGGGCCAGAAGCATCGGCGCTGTGAGGGTGTTTGAGTGCCATACCTGCCGTACCTCGTCGCGAGACAGTGTTCGCATACCACGTCGCTTGCGGGGGACAGTCTTTTTCACCGTCGCGACGGGATTGTGCTGTAGATTGAACTTGGCAGCTCGCCCACGCCCACGCGTCATAGACTCCGCATTAAGGCCAAGCTCGAAAGCGGCGCGCAAATACGCGCGAACGTTATCGCTGTGAACAGGAGCGCCACGTTGCGCGATGGGTGTCAGTACATCGAGAATATCGTCTTTGGTGATCAGGTGAGCAGGCCGTGACAGAAGGGCAGGGGGAACGTCTTTCCCCTTGATCCGTCTTACTTCAGCTGCGGTGCGCTTGCCGTCTGTTTCAAGGTCGGCCACGTAAAGGTCCATAAGGTCACCCAATGTGCCGAGTGTGCGTTGTGCCAGTCTGGCGTTGATGGAATGCGTCTTTTCGGCTGCTGGGTCTTTCCCCTCATTTACCTTCTTGCGCAGCGCACCCGCTTTAAGTCGGGCTTCCTTCAGGGAGACGACAGGGAACTTGCCAATAGCAACTTGTTTACGCTTTCCGTCCTCAGGCGAGGTGTAGGACAAGAAGAAGGTTTTTGTTCCAGATGGAGCGACAGTTACACCGAAGCCCCTGCAAACCACGTTTGCATCGCGTAGGCGGTACACGGACGGTTTCGGCTTTGAGTCTCGGATAGTGCGATCTGTTAGCATCGAGTTATTGCCACGTTATTGCTGCGTTAGGTATGGTGCTTGATGGTAGCTCCTGAGTGCTGGTGATGCAACGGTCGCAAATAAATATGCATATTAACAAGTGCTTGCTGGTAAGGTTTACTAAGATATACCATCATATGATAGTATACGATAGGTGAGGCCGCCTCACTCATAACCTGAAGGTCGTAGGTTCAAATCCTACTCCCGCAACCAACTTAATCGAACTTTCGGCTTGCTGATAATCATCAGCGCCCGAAAGGTTTGATTTTCCCAATAATTCAACGATATTTCCAACAATCATCATTGTGTGCTTTTTTGTATCAACATCATAGCTGACCTCGATACGTTCTATGAGTTCGCGAACTTCATCTACGGCACGTCCAATGATTTTTTCGCTCGTAAGAGTCTCTACAAGATCCGATACGTAGTGTTTGTAAAGTATAGGTAGGTTGTCGGGTAGAGATACTTGTTCGATAAAGTCCAAATCCCCCACCCGCAACCAATCACCTTTAAGTCATATTTATTCTTTCGCCTTATGGGCGATTGTGGTTATCGTTGAAAAAACGATTGGTGAATCTATGTCAAAATCCATCCATGAACCTGCCCGTGAAACGCCGATCATTCATGAAGCGGATGTTCTGGTTGTGGGATCAGGGCCCGGCGGGTTGGCCGCCGCATTGGCGGCGTCACGTGCTGGTGCAAAGGTATGCTTGGTCGAACGTTTTGGGTGTTTTGGTGGCAACATTACAGTGGTTGGCGTCGAAGGTTTCGCATGGTACCGCCGTGAAGATACTGTTGAAGCAGGTGGAATTGGTTGGGAATTCGAAGAGCGTGCCAAAGCAATGGGCGCGGCTGTGCCAGAAAGCCAATCATTATCTTATGAATTGGACAGTGAAGGTTTCAAGTTGGTTGCTGATCGGTTGGTGGAAGAAACCAGCATTCATCCAATGTTGCACCGCGCATTTGTATCACCGATCATGGATGGCGATACAATCCAAGGCATTATAGTAGAATCCAAAGCAGGTCGCGAAGCCATTCTGGCAAAGCGGGTGATTGATGCCACCGGTGATGCCGACGTCGCGTATCGCGCAGGAGCGGCCACGATAAAAACCCCAGTCGAGGAAATGCAGGCCGCATCTGTTATGTTTCACCTTGCAGGTGTGAATAAACCACAATTCATGCGCGGCGTAGATAGTGATCCGCAGACATATAAAGATTGGTCGACTGGTGAATGGCAGGTTGAAACTGATGGCAAAGAGGACAACATGTTTTCGCCATTCTTGGCAAAACCCTTCGAGCAAGCAATCCGCGATGGCATTATTCCCGCGCATCTAAATACCATCGGGGGAACATGGGGTGCTGTGCATGACAGCGGCGAAATGACGTATATGAACTTGGTTCATTTAGCAGGTTGTGATGGCACTGACCCCGACAGCATGACTCACTTTGAAATAGAGGGACGCAAGCAGGCGATGCATGCTATCGACGCCTTGCGTGCCTATACGCCTGGTTGTGACGCTGTGCGGCTTCGTAATTTTGGTATGTCCATTGGTATTCGCGATAGCAGAAAAATCGATGCGGTCTACAATATGACGGAAACTGATGTGCGCGAACAGGCACGATTTGATGACAGTATTGGCATATATCCTGAGTTCATCGATGGGTATGGGGTTTTGGTCATCCCGTCGACAGGACGCTATATGCATATTCCTTATCGATGTATGTTGCCCAAAGGAGTGAAGAACTTGCTGGTAACAGGGCGCGCGATTGGTGGTGATAAGATAGCGCATGCAGCGACACGGAATATGGCCTGTTGTGCAGTTGCAGGGCAAGGTGCAGGGATCGCCGCCGCTATCTCTGTTGCTGAAAATGTGGCGTTGGATGACGTCGATATAACAGCAGTTCAGGCCGCGTTACGCGCCCAAGGTGTGCGTGTAGAATAGCGAATTTACAACAGCTACGATCAATTGGGTTAATCAGGGCTTGTATTAAGATTGGTATGGCCCCAACTCGACATAATAACAATGCGTAGTCATAAGCGCAGAACAGCAGGGTTAAGTATGTATAAACTCCTTTTGGTGGTGTGCCTTTGTGCGTTAGTGTCATGTGGCTCACGCGACGTTCCAGTGCAACACACACCCAGTATCCAAAGCTTTCACAACGGTATTTACCCCCAGTTCAGTGACGAAGATCCATTTGACTGGCAGAACATTCGCCCTGGCCGGTACCCGATCCATGGCATTGATATTTCAAAATACCAAGGGGACATTGATTGGCTCTCTGTACGCCGATCCGGTGTCAGCTTTGCATATATCAAGGCAACAGAAGGCGGCGATCACTTAGACGAGAAGTTTATGCAGAACTGGAGAGCTGCTGCACGCGCAAGTGTGCCACGTGGGGCTTATCATTTCTACTATTTTTGTCGCACGGCGGCGGAACAGGCACGATGGTTTATTCAAAACGTGCCAAGGGATCGCACAGCATTGCCACCAGTACTTGATATTGAATGGAACCATCAATCGCGAAACTGTCCAGGCAAGCCTGCGGCCAATCACATTCGAAGAGAGATGACCACTTTTATCCAAATTTTAACGGCGCACTATGGTCGACGCCCATTGATCTACACAACCGTGGATTTCTTTGCTGAAAATCATATTGGCCGTGTTCAAGGTGCAGATTTTTGGCTCCGTTCAGTTGCTGGACATCCGTCCAAAACCTTTCCGCGGCAACCTTGGACACTGTGGCAATATACAGGAACAGGGAATGTGCCAGGCATAAAGGGCAAGGTTGACTTGAATGCCTTTGCGGGTTCCCCAGATGCATGGAATTCTTGGGTGACATACTTGCGCCAATAAGCTTGAAGAACGCGCACATTCCCCCTAAGTAGACAGCATGTCCAAAGTTGTTCTTATCTTTTTGATCTTCATTATTGTGCTAGGAATTTTTGGCAAACTCCGTCTGCCAAAGTTGCCCAGCCTAAAACGCAAGAAGAGTGTTGAAGAAGCACGTAAATGCGATGCATGCGGCAGCTACTTGTTCAAAGATGTAGATTGCGGATGCAAGAAAAATAAAGGGCCTAAAGGCAAATGATGGATTGGATTTTCGTAGGCATTGGCCTGATCATGTTGTTGATTGGCGGCGATGCGTTGGTACGCGGTGCAGTAGCGTTGTCGGCAAAATTGGGCATTCCAACCCTTATTGTAAGTTTGACTGTCGTGGCTTTTGGCACATCGGCACCTGAATTATTAATTGCGATCCAATCTGCGCTGAACGGGGTTCCCGAATTGGCATTGGGTAATGTGATTGGTTCTAATACGGCAAACGTTCTGCTGGTCTTAGGTGTTCCGGCATTATTGACTGGCTTAAGTTGTGCCGATGTTGGGTCACGCTCGAACTATTTATATTTGGTTGGCGTAACGGTTTTTGCAATCGCGATATTTTATACGCAACCTTTGTATATATGGCAGGGTACATTGCTGTTGGGCATTTTGGCCTTGGTGCTGTTCGTCAGCTATCGCGCCGCTCAAGGTAGCCGCAAAAAACGCGCAGAGCTGGAAAGCGAAGTCGGCGAAATGCAAATAGAGACTTGGAAAATGGTGGCATTTTTGATCGCTGGACTAATCATGTTGCCACTTGGTGCCAAATTATTAGTTGACGGAGCTGTCAACATTTCCACGGCCTTTGGCGTGCCCGAAGCGATAATCGGTCTAACATTGGTCGCGTTGGGTACCAGCTTGCCCGAATTGGCAACCACTGTGATGGCTGGCTTCCGTCGCCAAGGGGATGTGGCATTTGGCAACGTATTGGGTTCCAATATGTTCAATCTTTTGGCAATCGTTGGCGTGGCATCGTTTTTCGGACCGCTACCCGTGGACCCAGAGTTTTTCCAACTTGATCTTTGGATTATGTTGGCCAGTACATTGTTGTTGGCACCGTTTGTCATGTTGCGTTGGGAATTGAACAAGATTTGGGGCATCGCGTTCATTTCGTGCTATGTTGCATATGTGATTGTATTGCTTACCTAAGGAACGCGTTAAATGACATATAAGGCTGCATTGATAACTGGTGGCGCGGATCGATTAGGGCGCGCAATGGCATTAGATTTGGCGGCGCGCGGTGTTGATGTTGCTGTGCATTATGCAACCAACGTAGAGAAAGCAGATGAAACAGTCGCGGCTGCACAAGCGCTGGGTGTTCAGGCCGTAGCATTACAAGCTGACTTGACTGATCGTTTTCAGGCAGATGCATTGATTGATCGCGCTGTCGATGCGATTGGTCAACTGGACGTTCTGATTAACAACGCCTCGATTTTTGAATATGATACATTGTCCAGTGCGTCTCATCAGGGATGGGATCGGCACATGGCATCAAACTTCCACGCTCCCTTTATTTTGACACAAGCATTTGCAAGCCAATGTCCAGATGCGGGTAGTGATGGTGAAACATTGGCGTCGTCGTCGATTATTAATATGGTGGACCAACGTGTCCGTAAATACACACCCGAATTCATGACCTATTCACTGGCGAAAAACGCGCTGTGGACGCTCACGCAGACGTCGGCACAGGCTTTGGCGCCACGTGTCCGCGTGAATGCAATTGGACCAGGGCCAACCCTACAGGGAACGCGCCAAAGCTTGGCGCATTTCACTGGACAGCGCCGGAATACTATTTTGGAACGTGGTGCAAATGTAGATGATATATTGGGTGCAATGCGGTATTTTCTGGATGCGCCTGCCGTTACGGGCCAATTGATTTGTGTGGATGGTGGTCAACATTTGGGGTGGAAAACACCAGATATTCGCGGTGTTGAATAGAAAATCACGCACGGTCGCGTGCAAATTCAATGGACGCTTGAGCAAGGACTTGTCCACTTTGTCACGAATTCGTAATCCTTTGTTAAAAAAACTTAATGTTTTCAGCTATTTGCCTAAACGAAAAGTTTTATTTATTTAAAATCAATCACTTACAATTTGCACAAAAATTAGGCAAATCGCAGAAGCTAGCTGATTTAAACGAAAAATTTGCGAAAACGCTGACTTATCCGCAGACTTATCCACAGGAATGGTGGACAGAATATTCCTTGTTTCGTGTAAGATTACAGTGCAGGCGTTAACAGAATCGGGCAAACAGGACACATGAGTGAAAACACGCCAGAATCTCCCAAAGGTCACGATGTGATAAAGGGATACCTAAGAACCTTGGACGGCAGTCCGGGGGTCTATCGCATGCTGGATGCCAATGGCGCTGTTCTATATGTGGGCAAGGCGCGCAATCTGAAAAACCGTGTTTCAAATTACGCGAAGCCAACTGGGCATTCAGCGCGCATTGGGCGGATGATTTCAAATACCGCCAGCATGATGTTTCTGACGACGCAGACCGAAACTGAGGCGTTATTGCTTGAGCAAAATCTGATCAAACAATTAAAACCACGCTATAATGTGTTGCTACGTGATGATAAAAGTTTCCCAAATATCGTTATTACCAGCAATCACGATTTTCCAAAGATTGCAAAACACCGTGGGCGTAAAACCAAAGAAGGTGAGTTTTTTGGCCCCTTCGCATCTGCTACCTCTGTGAATCGCACATTGCATCATCTGCAGCGAATTTTCTTATTGCGAAATTGTACAGACAGCGATTTTGCCACGCGTACACGCCCATGTTTGCAATATCAAATTGCACGTTGTTCTGGCCCTTGTGTGGGTAAAATCAGCACCCAAGAATATCAGAGCTTGGTTGAAGACGCGCGTCAGTTTCTAAAAGGCAAAAGCACAAAAATCCAAGAGGCGATGGCATCCGAAATGGCAATAGCCAGCGAAGCGCTGGAATTTGAGCGTGCGGCCAGTTTGCGTGACCGCATTCGCGCGTTGACCAACGTGCAGTCCAGCCAAGGAATTAATCCAAAGACAGTACCCGAGGCAGACGTTGTGGCGTTGCATATGGACGGTGATCAAGCCTGCATTCAGGTCTTCTTTATTCGCGCGCATCAAAACTGGGGCAATCACGCATATTATCCACGAAATTCATCTGGCGCGGATGCCGACGAAGTGATGGAAAGTTTCCTTGCGCAATTTTACGACAACAAAACACCGCCCAAGCTGATCTTAGTTTCAACGACGGCCGCCAATGCTGATCTGCTGACAGAGGCGTTTTCGACCAAGCGTGGAACCAAAGTTGAAATTGTAGAGCCGCAGCGAGGCGAACGTGCAGAGCTGGTTTTGAATGCGCAGCGTAACGCACGCGAAAGCTTGGCTCGTAAAATGAGCGAAAGCGCAACACAGGCAAAGCTGCTGAAAGGCTTGGGCGAGGCATTGAATTTACCAGGCCCGCCACAGCGCGTCGAAGTTTATGATAACAGCCATATTCAAGGTGCGTTTGCTGTGGGTGCGATGATCGTATCTGGGCCGGATGGGTTGATGAAATCTGCTTATCGTAAATTCAACATCAAATCCGAAGAGACCACACCAGGTGATGATTTTGGTATGATGAAAGAGGTGCTGGAACGCCGTTTTAAAGCGCTACTGAAAGAAGACCCAGATCGTAAAGGTGAAAACTGGCCCGACCTGTTGCTAATTGATGGCGGCGCTGGGCAAGTTAGTGCCGTTGCCGAAATATTGGATGCGCTGGGGGTGACCGATGTGCCTTTCGTGGGAGTTGCCAAAGGTTTGGATCGTGATCAGGGCAAAGAAGAGTTTTACCGCACTGGAAAGCCAGTGTTTGCCCTGCAACGCAATGATCCCGTTTTATATTTCATTCAACGTTTGCGCGACGAAGCACACCGGTTTGCGATTACAGCACACCGTGCCAAACGATCCAAAGCAATTGGCGTTACGACACTGGATGACGTGCCAGGGGTTGGTGCGGTTCGTAAGCGTGCGATCTTAGCGCATTTCGGTTCGGCTAAGGCGGCCTCTCGTGCTTCGCTAAAAGATTTAAAGGCGGTTGATGGCTTGTCGGATGCATTGGCTCAGGTAATTTATGACTTCTTCCATGACAAAGGTTGAAAGTTGGATTACACCTTAGAGAACACGTAAAAGCTGGAAAATATAATGCGCTGGAATATACCGAATATCCTTACAACGTTTCGCATGCTGGCAGCGCCCGCCGTTGTTTTAGTGTTTCTAATTTTGGCACGCCCCTACGCAGATTGGGCTGCCTTAATCCTGTTTGTAGGCGCGGCGATTACTGACTATTTGGATGGCTATCTGGCGCGCAAATGGAACCAACAAAGTGCGTTTGGAACGATGTTGGACCCGATTGCCGATAAGGCAATGGTGATCTTGGCATTTTTGGCGATTGTCGCCTTGTACGGAATGACATTTTGGATTGTTGTCCCCGCCACCGTGATTTTATTACGCGAAGTATTCGTTTCGGGTTTACGTGAATTTCTGGGGGATAACGCGAGCAAGCTTGCGGTGACAAAAATTGCAAAATGGAAGACAACTGCGCAAATGGTGGCGATTTCAGTATTGTTTGCCCAAGGCGTGTTTGAACACAAACTCGGTATGCTTGGCCAAGGAATGGATGACACGTTAATTGGTCAAATTCTGGATGGCAAAGAAGAAGATTTGGTTGGTTTGCGTTGGAACTACTATGGCACAATTTGGTCGTATTGGGTTGGTATATCTCTGTTGTGGCTTGCAGCTGCACTTACTTTTATAACCGGATGGGATTACCTGACCAAAGCGATGCCGTATCTAAAAGGTGATGCAAAGTGACCCTTAACGTTGTTTATTTCGCATGGTTACGTGAACGTATTGGTGAACCAAGTGAAGTTGTCGAAACAAGCGCGGCAACAGTTGCTGAATTAATCACAGAGCTGCGTGCACGCGAAGAGCGTTATGATTTGGCTTTTTCGGATCTGGATGCAGTCCGTGTTGCCGTCGATCAAACGTTGACAGATTTTGATGCCCCCTTACTGAATGTAAGCGAAGTAGCTTTTTTCCCACCGATGACAGGTGGCTAAAATGGCTGTTCTAGTCCAGCACGAAGATTTCGATTTGGCTGTTGAATTGGCTCAACTTGGTGGATCTGATGGCAGTGCTGGCGCGGTGATCAGTTTCACGGGTTTGGTGCGCGGCGACAGCGATCTTCACGCGTTAGAATTGGAACATTACCCCGCAATGACAATCAGCGCACTGGAACAGATCGAACAATCAGCGCGCACGCGATGGGGTTTGATTGATGTCCGTATTATACATCGATATGGGCGGTTGGAATTGGGGGAACAGATCATGATGGTGGCTGTATCGGCACCACATCGTCGTGCCGCATTTGAGGCGGCTGACTATATTATGGATTACTTAAAATCACGCGCGCCTTTTTGGAAAAAAGAACATACATCCGATGGAATGTCATGGGTGGATGCCAAACCAGAAGACGAAGATGATTTGGCGCGCTGGATCTGAACTTAAACCCTAGCTTTGGCCACTACGTAACTCTTCTGCTTCACGACGTGCTGCGCCTAAACCTTCCATTGCAGCAGCCAATTCGGCCTCTGCCTGTGAAATGCGATTTGTTAACTCCCACTCACGTTCCTGCAATTGGGTTTCTGCATTATCTTTGGCCTGTTCCATTTCATACAAACGGTTTGCCAGATCATCAATTTCACCCATGTTCGATGAGTTGATTTTGTTCAACCCGCCATAGGCCCAACGTAAAACCCATCCCAAAAGAAAGGTCAGAAAGAAGGCAAGGGCGATGACACCAATCAGTTCGTCACGGTTCATAGTTATGGTTTCCTTTTGATGTCATTAGCGTTCATCGTTTGCGGACCTTGGTCAGCGGGTTTGTCCACTGGCGCGGCAGTGGTTACTGGCGCCTTAAGGCGAAAGATAATGCGGCGATTGGTTTCGCGCCCTTCTTCGGTGCCATTGTCGGCGACCGGTTCGACTGATCCATAACCTTTGGCGGTAATGCCCGACGTAAGTATGCGGCGCGTTAAAAGTGCGGATAGAACAGCTTCTGCACGCGATTGACTTAGGTTTTGATTTAATTCTTCGGAACCGGAACTGTCTGTATGACCTTGGATTTCGAATTGAACCTTTGGGCATGTACGTAAAACATCGGCAATGGCGGTCACAACGGATTTACTATTGCTTTTGATGACAACCTTACCAGGGTCGAACTGAATTTTGTATTCGGATAAGATCGCGTTAATATCTGCTTCGCAACTTTCTGGCGTGACAGGTTTATTTTTCTTAACCAGTTTCTCATCAACCTCTACCTTGATTTTGTAGACTTGTTTTGCACCAACACGTACTGCCAAAATACGCGCAATTTCTCCCGCGGCTGTATCGGTGTCTGCAATGCCGCGCACTTCGATCTCTTCTGGTTGAACGACCAAAACGCCATGGTGAAGTTCTGCCAATGCTTCTAGCCCGCCAAGGACACGAATTGGCCAACCATCGGGCAGGTTTTCATCCAGGCGCGTTTGAACATGTACTGCTTTGTGACCAAACAGCGATTTAGCATAAGCTTCGATGGCCGTCTTTGCGATTACAGTGGGTAGGCGCCCACGTAATTGAACCAACCCTTCGGGGCTTCTTGTGGCGGTAAAGTCAGGTAATACTATTTTGCCAGTTTGTCCGTCGATCACAGGTTTTGGCGGTAAAAATGCTGATAAAGAAAACAGTTCTGGCAGGGCGTTCTCTAAGCGTCCAATGACAACGTCGAATTTTTGTTGTGGGGTGTCTTGTGAGGCAATGACGGAAATATCGCTGTCAGTAATCGTAAGTGATCCGCCGCCCAGATCGGAAACGGCACCTATGGACAACTCGATAGCACGCGCCCAGTCTGGTGTCGGAACGCCTAATCCAATATTGCACAGCGCTGGGCGAACCATGCCAGCAGCCTTAGCTGCGCGGATGATTTTTTGTTTTGTGATCTGTGTATCTGCCGAACAGCCGTCTAATGTGGCAACACCTTCTTCAAGCTCAAAGCGAAGCGTAAAGGGTGAAATCACCGGGCGTGGCGCAGATATATTCATTTCCAACCGCACGCCAAGGGGCTGATCTTCGAGCAACGAATGTTCAACGCGTGTACGCTCGGCTTGGGATTCGGTAACAGCCGAAACGACAACAACGTCTTCGGTAACACTGATTTTGGCGCGTTGTAATTGCGCAAGACTGGCAAGGCCAAATTCAAGCGCGCTGTTCCACGTTTCAGGTAGCGGATGATCCGCTTCTTCCAGCATGTCTGTGACTTGGATGTGGTCTGCAATGTCTTGGACCGACTTTAAGATTTTACCGCGCCCAGTTTTTGATGGAATAAGACCGATCAATGAAACCCGCTCTTCGTTTCGCAATGCTTCTAGTGAAAACTTAGGTGGGGCCAAATTGGCGGCTTCAAGAATTGTTATATTGTCGCGGATACGGTTGGGCTCTACAAATTTTCCAACTGATTCCAAGACCTTGAAGCGTGCGGCCTCGTCCGGCGCTAAACCGGTCAATTGAAGGCGTAAACCATTGGCACGAACGTTTACCCATTCTTCGCCAGACAAAAAGATAGCCTTTTCAAGACGTTCTTCGGTGATGTACTGAAAGCGCTCGACTGCTTTGATAGCGCCAAGGTAAGAGCCAGCTGCAACAAGAATGAAGCAGATCAACCCAAAGAGGAGTGCGGTGCGGTGCATTTGTAAGCCTAAATAGTCGTGTTGTTTCAGCGTTCTACGCTAAGGTGCCAAACGGTTCAAGCAATCCAGAAAACCATTTGTAAAACGGCGGCAATTGCAAAGCCCGCGATTGGCAAGAAGCCGGCGTTACGGTTTGAACGAAATAAGCGCAAGCAAGTATCTACATCATCGATGTCCAGTTTTCGTAATTGCCACGTTAAATGCATTCCAAAGGCCCATATTCCAAGGATAGCCATCAACAGTGCGATGATGTTTACTTGATCGTCGACAGTCATAAGCAAGGCTGCGCATAAAAGAATTACGGCTGCGATTAAAAAGCCCAGAAGCCACTTTTTGGTATGCTCTTGGAACAAGCGCGCCGTTGATTTCACACCGATCAATGCGTCATCTTCTTTATCTTGATGGGCATAAATTGTGTCGTAGAAAAGTGTCCACGCTATGCCCGCTAAATAGAGTAAAATAGGTGGCCAACCCAATTGGCCTGAATGGGCAACCCATCCCATCAAAGCGCCCCAATTGAATGCAAGCCCCAAGAAAACCTGTGGCCACCATGTGAAACGTTTGGCGAAGGGGTAAATTGCGACGGGGATTAACGCGCAAATACCTAAAATAATTGCGGTGCTGTTGAAGGTGAACAGAATGGCGGCGGCGATGGCGGTCTGCACGGCCATCCAAATAGCAGCTGTGCGGGTAGTGATTTGACCCGATGGGATCGGGCGAGAACGCGTGCGCGTTACTTGGGCATCTAAATGCCTGTCTGTAATATCGTTCCACGTACATCCTGCACCGCGCATTAAAAATGCCCCCATCGCCATGGCGACAATTAACCAGCGGTCGTAATCAGTAAATTGTCCATCAGATAAGATGGCTAAACTTAATGACCACCAACATGGGATCAATAACAACCATGTTCCAGCGGGACGATCCGCGCGTGATAGACGCAGATATGGGCGGGCGAATGCAGGCGCAAATCTATCAACCCAGTTTTTATCAACTGCATCTGCAACACGTCCGGTTTGATCTGGTGTTTGGGAATTTTCAGACATATTGTTCGCCTATGGATACACGCGCTAAAATCAGGCTCTTTGTAGACGCTCCGTTGGGCGAAGGGCAATCAATATTACTGAACCGCGATCAGGCAAATTACCTGTTCAATGTGATGCGGTTGGGTGTCGGGGCATTCGTTTCTGTTTTTAACGGACGCGACGGCGAATGGCAGGCCGAAGTGATAGAGGCCACGAAACGCAAAGGCATCATGATTGCGCGGTCGCAATCATCGCCACAAGTGGACCCGCCAGATTTATGGTTATTGTTTGCCCCGATCAAAAAGGCACGCACGGATTTCATCGTTGAAAAAGCGACCGAAATGGGCGTGGCACGCATTTGCCCTGTTGGCACGGACTACACCAACGCGGATCGTGTTCGCCAAGATCGTCTTCAAGCACACGTGGTGGAAGCGGCCGAGCAATGTGGTGGCACGTTTGTGCCACCGGTCGATGAGTTGGCAAAGTTGAAAGTTGTCTTGGACAGCTGGCCAACTGATCGTCGTTTGCTGTTTTGCGACGAGAAAAAGGTTGGTGAAGCAGTCAGTGAAGTGACACCAGAATCTGGTAAAAAATGGGCGATCTTAATTGGGCCAGAAGGTGGGTTCAGCGATGCAGAAACCGCACGCCTTAAATCTTTGGATTTCGTGTTATCAATCAGCCTTGGCCCTCGCATCCTTCGGGCTGACACAGCCGCCGTTGCGGCGTTGACTGTTTGGCAACAGGCTCTGGGGGATTGGGGATGAGCGATACAACAGTGCCGCCGAGGTTACATGTAATCCTTGCCAGAGAATCTAATCGCGCAATTATCATTCGGCGAGGCGCGAAAAAAATGACCTGCACGATGGAGTGGGACCGCAAGAATGATAAGTTCACACTCGGCCAATGGTTCAAGGGACGAATTTATCAATACCGCTGTGACTTGTCGCCCGACGGGCGTAGCTTTATCTTTTTTGCCGCCAATCATAAAACCTACCCATTTTCGTGGACAGCCATCAGTTATTCACCGTTTTTGACGGCGCGGGTATTCTATCCTTGGAGTTGGTGCTGGAATGGTGGCGGTGCATTTTTAAATGACAATGTGTATTGGCTCTTTGCGAGCAAACATGACAAAGGAAAATGCGTACAAATCGATGCGGAATTTAAAAGAAAAGAAGACGTGCCTGAGGGATATTCTGATGCAATGGGTGAATGCCCTGGTATTTATTTTTCGCGCATTCAGCGTGATGGATGGACAATTCAGGATCAGACAGCCCCCAGCGAGTATCAGTTTCGGAAAACCGTAGATGAAAACTGGACTCTAGAGCGCACGTTTCACCTCGGCAGCCAAAAGTTAGACGCCATTGGTCAAAAGACACCAGTGTATTGGGAGTCATATCAATTGATTCACAAAAGCGGCAACATCCAAAAAATGGATTGGGAATGGGCCGATATTGATTCTGATCGGGGTATTGTCATTACGAAAGATGGTAAAGTCTTTCGTGCCAACATTGAAGATAAGCAAAAGATTACCGAGGTTTGTGTTTATGATCTGAACGATATGAGCTTTGAGAATGTTAAGGCGCCGTACCAAGGTGTGAAGTGGAGGAAAGAATGAGCTTCCTACGCCCCGCCGCAATCAGCCAACTCTCACGCTGGTTTGAATCCGTTGCTTTCGCCTTCTGTTTTGCTTTGTTCGGATTCCTAACCCTACGATCCACGGGCGTCATCCTGCCATTTTTCTACGGCATGGTCACCGTCGCCATGGCAATCATGCTCTTCGTCGCCATCCGCCGCGCGCGGGTCACGGGTGATACGGCTGTCAACGCGGGCTATGTCGAAATCGACGAACGCCAAATTTCCTATTTTCATTTGGGTCAAAGCTGGTCTGTTTCGCTAAACGACCTTACCTCCGTTGTGATCGATACTGCCGAAGGCACCCATTGGGTAATCCGCGATCAATTCGGATCGGTTGTGCGTATCCCCAATAATGCTGGTGGTAATGAAAACCTGTTTGATGCGGTTTCCGCGCTGAATGGTGTGTCGTTTGAACAGATCACAACAGCCATGTCAGCCACATCGCCCGCCATTTTCACGGTTTGGCGTGGGAAATAAAACCTGTTCCAATCGTGCCTGAATGGTTACGATGCCCAGAGTTTTAACGGGGCCATATGATGTCTGAACAAGGCGCGAAATACGAGAAATTTAAAGCGCTGCATTATCAAGATCATGCTTTTGTGATTCCGAACGCGTGGGATGCAGGATCAACTCGTGTTTTGACTGCGATGGGATTTGAGTCGATTGCAACGACCAGCGCTGGTTATGCTTTTTCAGTAGGTAAACGTGATTCTTTTGCGGGGCTAAGTCGTGATGAAATCCTAATGAATGCGCAGGCTATTGTATCTGCCACTGATTTGCCCGTCTCTGCCGATCTTGAAGATGGGTTTGGCGCCTCACCGAATGCTTGTGCTGCTACAATCGCGCTTGGCGTTGATGTTGGTTTAGTGGGCGGATCGATTGAGGATGCAACAGGGGATCAAAATGATCCGATCTATGCTTTGGGCGCCGCTGTTGATCGCGTAAAGGCGGCAGCAGATGCTGCGAAGGATAAACCTTTTTTACTCACGGCACGCGCAGAGGGTTTTCTTTACGGGCAAGACGACTTGGGTGAAATTATAAAGCGCCTTCAGGCATTCTCTGATGCTGGTGCGGATGTATTGTACGCACCTGGACTGCCAGATTTAGATGCTATTCGGACAGTTTGTAGCGAAGTGGATAAACCCCTGAATGTGCTGATGGGGCTACAAGGGCCACGTTATTCTGTGCATGATATTAGTAATGCGGGTGCGCGGCGGATTAGTGTTGGGGGTTCATTTGCGCGTGCCGCTATGGGCGCATTGAAACGTGCGGCTGACGAGGTTTTACAGTCGGGTACGTTTGATTACGCTAAAGATGCCATTCCAGATGCTGAGCTGGCCCAAATGATGTCGCAAGAAAAAACAAACCAACGTGACGATTAAGTTGTTCATGAAATTGTGATCATCGCAGATGCATCCTTGCGTCTGCTGGCACAGTTTGATTAGGTCGATTTAGCACAGCAAAGGAGCCAACCCCATGTCTATTCCACAAAGTGGCGGCGGTCCGATTGAGGACATGTCTCAATTGGCGCAATATCTGGAAGACGGATGTAAACCAGAAACCGATTGGCGCATTGGCACCGAGCATGAGAAGTTCGGCTATTGCAAAGATACGTTGAAGCCGCTGCCGTATGAAGGTGAGCGTTCCATCAAGACGATGCTTGAAGGATTGCGTGACACGTTCAATTGGGCACCTGTTTTGGAACAGGGCAATATCATTGGGCTGGAAAAAGATGGCGCGAATGTATCGTTAGAACCTGGTGGGCAATTGGAATTGTCTGGCGCACCTTTGGAGACGATCCACGAAACATGTGACGAGGTGAATGTTCACCTGCGCGAAGTGCAAGAGGTTGCTGATCGCATTGGCGTTGGATTTATCGGCCTTGGCGCAGCACCTGAATGGTCGCATGAACAGATGCATATGATGCCAAAGGGACGTTATCGTTTGATGACGGATTACATGGGGCGCGTTGGTACGCATGGGACACAGATGATGTACCGCACCTGTACAGTACAAGTGAACCTTGATTTCGGATCTGAGGCCGACATGGTTAAAAAGATGCGTGTTGCACTGGCGTTACAGCCTGTGGCGACTGCGTTATTTGCGAATTCGCCGTTTTTTGATGGCAAACCAAATGGGCATAAATCGTGGCGTTCGCGGATTTGGCGTGATTTGGATGGCGATCGTACAGGCACGTTGCCGTTCTTTTTTGAGGATGGCATGGGGTTCCAGCGTTACGTTGATTACGCATTGGATGTACCGATGTATTTCGTTTACCGCGATGGTAAATACATTGATGCGCTGGGCCAATCGTTTCGTGATTTCCTGAAGGGTAAGTTGCCTGCGTTGCCGGGCGAGACGCCGACGATGTCTGATTGGGCGGATCATTTGACCACCTGTTTCCCAGAAGCGCGGATCAAGCAATTCATGGAAATGCGCGGCGCTGATGGTGGCCCGTGGCGCCGTATTTGTGCGTTGCCTGCGTTCTGGGTTGGGTTGATGTATGACGCATCTGCATTGGATGCGGCGTGGGATCTGTGTAAAAATTGGGATCTGGAAACCCGTGAACAAATGCGCATTGATGCGTCTGTGCATGGATTGCAGGCTGAGACTAATGGGATCAAAATGATTGATTTGGCATCGCAAGTTCTGAAGCTGTCGCAGGCCGGATTGGCCGCGCGTGGACGTGAAGGTGCGGGTGGTATGATCCAAGACGAAACCCATTTCTTGAATGCGTTGCAAGAGAGTATTGATACAGGAAAAACACCAGCGGATGAGCTGTTGGATATGTATCATGGTGACTGGAATGGTGATCTGAAACGGATTTATCCAGAGTTCAGCTACTAAGCAAAGATACCGAAACCAACGATGCACGCCTTGTACACAATCCGTACACAGGGCGTGCACCGCGCGGTTAGATTTTAAAATCTTAGGATTTTTGCGTTTTATTGTCTGGCATGACACCAAAAGCAAAAAACACCGCCCTGTTCAAACGCACGTTACAGGACACTGAATCCGATTTAAAAGAACTGCATCTGATGGGGCATATTCCCATGGGGTGGCAGGATGTCGAAAATGATCCAATCGAGCCACATAAGACCCGCGTGACGATGCGGTTGGATACGGACATGGTGCGTTGGTTTCGCAAACTGGGGCCAGGGTATCAATCACGTATGAACAAGATTTTGCGGATGTATTATTGTGGCGTGACCAGCGGCGAGATTTCGATCGCGGAAATGGCGCAAGCGGATGTCAAAGCCGCCAAAGAAGAAGAGCGCAAGTTTGAAATTTACCGAGAAGAGGTGCGCGCGCGGGTTCGGGCCAAATGAGTATGCGCAATAAAAAAGGCCGCCACAGTGGGCGGACATTCAATATTTAATTCGCAACTAACTGTATTTGTTTTCGCCTTCTTGGGACTTTTGCACCCAAAAGTAGATTAGAACTAAAACTGCGATGATGGAAATGTATGGGAATATTAGATTTAAAAGATATGATAGCCACAACAGTTGCCACAATCCAGATTTCCCTGTGTCATGCAGGCGGCGTGAACCAACAGCCAAGGTTGGGATGAGCAAAAGCAAAAGGAAGATACAACACGCTGTTACGATAGCAATGGGGAGTATTGCAGGTAAGACTGTGTAGTCGGTAAGCGCAAAATACAGTATCACGGGAAGCATTAGTGCTAGGGTTGCCTGTGATAGAACAGTAAAAACGAGTGCCCACCACCAAAATTCGGAAGGCTTCGCGCGACCGCTGAATGTTGCGTATTTTGATAAACACGTCTTTATGGATTCTATCATATTCATTGGAATTACTCTGCTCTGTTTTTTCCATTTGGATATTAATATGCGGGCATTGTTGCGCAACCTAGGCCGTAGGTCAAAGGGCTGTTCTCTATTTGCCAATTTTACTTTCGGTGCCTGCCAGTATCCGTTTGATATTTTCGCTGTGACGCCACCAGATTAATGTAGCGAGAATGACCATTAAGGCCACCGCGCTGGGCATGCCAAGCACCCAAACCCATGCGATTGATGCGGCTGTGGATACCAGTGCAGAGAGTGAGGAAATGCGGCCGATGATGGCTGTGACAAGCCATGTTAGGCACGCGGCGATGCCAGCGGGCCAAAAGAGGGCCAAAAGGATGCCAAGAAATGTGGCGACGCCTTTGCCGCCTTTGAAGTTTAGCCAA
>Ga0209532_1000880_pt1 | contig 24882 bp, 25 predicted proteins | sample COG_02_FD_184746 | JGI IMG/M metagenome (GOLD analysis project Ga0209532, IMG submission 184746) | Pelagic Microbial community sample from North Sea - COGITO 998_met_02 (SPAdes) (version 2) | ecosystem: Environmental > Aquatic > Marine > Neritic zone/Coastal water | place: Helgoland, sampling... | reverse complement strand
ACATATTGCTCGAAGCTATCTATAGAGGCTGGCTCGCCGCTGGAAAGGCCGTGGCCAATCAAATCAAAGCAGACAACGGTGAGCTGACGACTCAGTAGCTCGCGAATCAGGTGACCATAGAGGCCTGTGTGATCTAGATAGCCATGGACTATCACCGCAGTGCCCTTTGGTTGGGCTGGTTTCCACAGCATAAGATGAGTTTGCTGATCGCCATACAAAAGCTTGCCCGCGAGTAACTGCAGCTGGTCGCTGGGCTCAGGCAATTGATAGAACTCGAGGTAATTCTTCAGTGCGGGGTTTGACTGGAGGTCGGCTAGCGCCTCTGCGCCGAACTCCGGCAGCACCTGGGCAAGACTTCTTATCTGCTGCTGGGCATGGCTTAGATCTGTCTGCTCCATAGGCTTGCTCTCAGGTTGTTGTGGACTGTTTCATCTGTGCTGCACAGGCATCTTGGCACACTAATAAGTAATTAGAAAATAGCCCTGCTTGCTGTTTAGTTGATGCGCATTTTATAAGCTGCAGGTACAAAAAAGCCCCACAGTTTCCTGTAGGGCTTTCGATTATTGCGATTGCTTTGCTATTCGTCGGTGGACAACGACACGTCATAGACCCCAGCTTCGCGAGCCTGGTCAGAGATCAGTACAAACATCTCAGTTTTAGACTTCGGGTGGGCACTTACAATCACCTTGGCCTCTGGTTTCTCTGCGTGCATGCGCTCAACGTTTGCTCGAACTGCGCGCACATCAATGCGACGTCCTTCAAAGGTTAGCTCATTGCTCTCGGATATCCGAAACACAATGTTGGTGTTTTCAGCTTCTGGTGGCGGCTCGTCAGAGGTCGGCGGGCGATTGACATCAAGCCCAGACTCATTGACGAATGAGGCCGTCACAATAAAAAAGATAAGCATAATAAATACAACGTCGAGCATTGGCGTCATATCGATTGCTGACTCATCCTCTTCCTTACGTCTTCTTCCTAATGCCATTTAATGTGAACCTTCAAAGATTTCTGATAATAATGGAAGCGCGCATTCTACTGATTTCTCACAGAATTGCTAGCGCCACTACCCCTGCGTGTCAAACCGGTTTACTCTACCGACACCACGCTGCCTAAGTTTGCCAGAAATATGGTAATTAAGGAAAACATCATTGCGCTCTTGGATAAATAATGGGTATATATGCCTGAATTACCGGAAGTAGAGACTACCCTTCGTGGGGTAGCTCCGCACATTGTAGATCAATTTATTGACCAACTACGGGTTCACAATGGTTCATTGCGCTGGCCCGTGACCCGAGGTATCTCTGAGCTCGCTAAGGGGCAGCGGGTTGTGGCAATCACTCGCCGCGCCAAGTACCTGTTAGTTGAGCTTGAGCGTGGCACCATGATGATTCACTTGGGTATGAGCGGCAGCCTGCGTCTAGTAGATAGAGCGGTACCGCGACGCAAGCACGATCATATAGAAATGCTGATGACTAATGGCGTCTGTCTGCGCTATCACGACCCCCGTCGCTTTGGCGCCTGGCTCTGGTCAGATAGCGGCTTTCCTCAGTTGGACCACTTGGGGCCTGAACCGCTCACCGATGAGTTCACCGGCAAGCGCCTGTTTGAGCTATCCCGCAGGCGCAAAATGGCGATTAAGCCATTCATAATGGATAATCGAACAGTGGTTGGTGTGGGTAATATCTATGCTTCCGAGGCATTATTTCGCGGTGGTATTCGACCTGATCGAGCTGCGGGGAGAGTTTCATTGAAGCGCTATGAGCAGCTGACGGTGCATATTAAAGAGGTCTTAGCCAGCGCGATTACTCAGGGCGGCACTACATTGCGGGATTTTGTCAACGGTAATGGCGAGCCTGGATATTTTCAGCAGACACTGATGGTCTACGGTCGCGGCGGTCAGCCCTGTGTTACCTGTGCCAAACCCTTAAAGGACATTCGTTTGGGTCAGCGCAGTTCGGTGTTTTGCCCAGCCTGCCAGCGCTGAGCAATCTACGATCTAGGCTGTACTACTTTATTGACCTAGGGCTTTTTATGCTTTTGAACCAGAGCATCAACCACATTGGCAGGGACAAACTTCGACACATCGCCGTTGAGGAGCGAAATTTCGCGCACCAGTGACGAGGAGATATAAGACAGATGCTCCGCTGGGGTTAAAAACACGCTTTCAATATTCGGCGACAGAGCGCGGTTCATGTTGGCCAGCTGGAATTCATATTCAAAATCCGACACAGCGCGCAGTCCACGCATAATTGCGTCGGCCTTGCAGTCTTTAACAAAATTCACCAACAGATAATCAAAGCCACGAATCTCGATATTAGGCACGTGGGCCAATGCATCTGTGGCCAATTGAATGCGTTCATCGACGGTAAATAGCGGCCCTTTGCGGGGGCTGCTGGCGATGCCAACAATAATCTTGTCGAAGATTCTTGACGCTCTTTCGACTAAATCTATGTGACCATTGGTAATTGGATCAAAGGTGCCGGGGTAGACTATTGTCGTCATGCACTGGTTCCGCCATGTTGATGAGCGCGCATATTACTTAAATAAAGCCTCAGGCTCAAATACGTGAGTAAAGCAAATAGTTTACTCCGCCAGCCGACTTGCTTTTTTCGATGCGCCAATTGTGTGGTGGAGCAAAACTGTTGTGTCGCGCCGAGAACTCGCAGTAGATCAAGCTGTCTGCTGTCAGCCAGTGATTACTTTCCAGTAGGGCGCAGACCTCGGTGAGAACATTGAGGTCAAAAGGGGGGTCGACTAGGACAATGTCGAAAGGCTTGTCAGGACTATTGCTTAAATAGGCGACCGTGTCCGCTCGGCGCAGGGTCAGTTCCGCAGCATTGAAGAGAGTCTTGTTTTCGTTCAGAGCTGCAAGGGCTTTGGGGCTTTTTTCAAGGGCCAAGCAGTCTCCGGCACCGCGAGAAAGCGCTTCGAAGCAGAGTGCGCCAGAGCCACTAAATAGATCCAGACAGCTGGCTCCCTCGATATTGGGTGCCAGCCAGTTAAACAATGTTTCACGAATACGATCACCGGTGGGACGCAGGCCTTCTACACTGGGAAATGTGAGCACGCGGCTGCGCCATTTGCCGGCGATAATGCGAACCCGTTGTCTGGCAGTCAAAAGCTACTCCTTTTGGTGACATTTAATCACCTTGAATCAATTGAGATGGTAGGATACACCAGAATATAACCACAGTTAGAAATGAACCTACATGGACGCTAATTCAACCAATACCTCAGAGCCAGAAAAGAAGAAGCGCAGCTTTCTCGATCGCTTTAAGCGTGACAAGGGCGAGCTCTCTGTTTCGTCTCAAGCAGTTTCTTCTGATGATGTTACTCCTTTAGAAGATTCGGCCGCGGAGAAGTCGAGCGGTTTGCTCGGCAAGATGCAGCGAGCCCTGTCGCGCACCAGTCGAGGTCTCGGCGACCTGTTTCTCGGCACCAAAGTAATAGATGACGATCTTTTTGAGGAGCTGGAGACACTGCTGCTGATGGCCGATGTGGGCGTCGAAGCTACTTCTCAAATTATTGCTCAGCTCACCGAGCGCTCCAACCGTGCCATGCTTAAAGATGGCGCTGCGCTGCAGGCAGTCCTGCGCGAAATTCTAATTGCCCGTCTTAGTCCCTGTGAACAGCCCCTAAATACCGATAATGCCGAGGGCCCCTTTGTCATGTTGGTGGTCGGCGTCAACGGTGTCGGAAAGACTACGACCATTGGCAAGATGGCGCGACAGCTGCAACAGCAGGGCCGGTCAGTTATGTTAGCCGCAGGAGACACCTTTAGGGCCGCCGCCGTCGAGCAGCTGCAAGTCTGGGGTGAACGCAATCAAATTCCGGTGGTTGCCCAACATATGGGTGCCGACAGCGCCTCAGTGGTGTTTGATGCCATTGAATCTGCCAGAGCAAAAAATATTGATGTGATTATCGCCGACACCGCTGGGCGTCTACACAATAAAAGTAACTTGATGGAAGAGTTGAAAAAAGTTCGCCGAGTGGCCGCAAAACTCGATGCCGCAGCACCCCAGGAAGTGTTGCTTGTTCTGGATGCCGGAACCGGTCAGAACGCCGTGGCTCAAATGAAAGAATTTCATGCCTCACCTGGCGTCACGGGCATTGTCTTAACCAAGCTTGATGGCACCGCTAAAGGCGGCGTTATCTTCGCTTTAGCGGAGAAGTTTTCTGTGCCGATTCGCTACATAGGTGTAGGTGAAGGGGTGGATGATCTCCAGCCATTTGTTGCTGAGCAGTTTGTTTCTGCACTATTGGGTCAGGTTGAGTAGTATGTCGATGATCCGTTTTGATAATCTCTGCAAGCGCTACGAGAGTGGTTACGAAGCGCTGCGCGGCGTGAGTTTCGAAATGGACGCAGGTGAGATGGCCTTTCTTACCGGACACTCCGGTGCCGGCAAAAGTACATTGTTAAAGCTGTTGATGTTGATCGAGCGACCGACCTCGGGCAATTTGCTGATCAACGGCAAAAATATAAATCGGTTGCCTCATTCCAAAATCCCCTTTTATCGTCGCCAAGTGGGTGTTGTGTTCCAGAACCACCAGCTACTATTTGATCGCTCGGTGTTTGAGAATGTTGCTTTGCCCCTGCAAGTGGCGGGGTATTCTCATGGCGATATCGGCCGTCGAGTGCGTGCTGCCTTAGATACAGTAGGTCTGCTCGACAGAGAAAAGCATAATCCGATCACCCTATCTGGGGGTGAACAGCAGCGAGTGGGTATAGCGCGAGCCGTGGTGCATAAGCCGAAAATTCTTCTCGCTGATGAGCCTACGGGTAATTTAGATCCACAGCTGTCGGCTGAAATTATGGCGCTGTTTAAGCGCTTTCAGGATGTTGGCGTCACTGTGTTAGTGGCGAGTCACGATATCAATCTGATCAATCGTATGGATATGCGCATTATGCGACTCAATCAGGGCCAGATGGAGCAGGATGGAGTCAGTTATGGCGGCTACTAAGAGCAAGACTCGAGACGTTGGCCAGCGCGGCGCTCGCGGTCAGATGCTCAGTCGTGTCGACAAATGGCACAGCTATAGGCTGCATCATCAGGCCACACTAAAAAACAGCACCTTAAAAATACTTCGCGAACCTCTGCAGTCACTACTGACTATTTTGGTTATTGCCATTGCGCTGACATTGCCAACGGCACTCTATTTAAGTGTGGAGAATATTCGCCAGCTCAGCGGTGGCGTTGATGCCTCGGCGCAAATCAGCGTGTTTGTCAAAAAAGGCGCGCGCGAATCAGCTCTAAAAAGTCTGACGGCAAAACTTGAGGGGCTCTCTGGCGTCGCCTCGGTGACTTATATCTCGGCACAGGATGCTCTGGATGAGTTCGAGGCATTGTCGGGTTTCGGTTCGGCGCTGCAGTATCTGGATGAAAATCCACTGCCGGATTCCTTTCTGGTGCAGCCGTTATTGATCGGCGATGCCACCCGCCTAGTGACTGAGATCCGCGAGTTGAAATTAGTCGATGATGTACAGCTTGACCTGGAGTGGTTGCAGCGCCTCGATGGACTTTTGGATATGGGTCGCAAGTTAGTGCTGGCTCTGGGCGCCGCTCTGGGCTTAGGTGTGATTCTAGTGGTGGGCAATACCATTCGCCTGGCGATTCAGAGTCGTCGCGATGAAATCACCGTGGTTAAGATGGTCGGCGGTACCGACGCCTATGTGCGCAGGCCCTTTTTGTATAGCGGGCTATTATTTGGCATGTTTGGAGCCCTGATTGCTGCGTTTTTTTTGACCGGATTGAGCTTTTGGCTGGCTGGTCCCGTAAATAATCTAGCGCTGTTATATCAGAGTCAGTTCAGTATTAGCGGACTCGGCTTCAGCGGGTTTTTAGTCCTACTGTTGATAGGTGGCGGCGTTGGTTTAATTGGTGCCTGGCTTGCAGTGGGGCAACATTTGCGCAATATTCAGCCGCGCTGAAAAACCATTGAAAAGCGTCTAAACTACTCAGTAATAGCTACTGTTAAACGCTAGGAACGAGCAATTAAAAAATGCTAGAATATTCGACCCACGATCAAAAAGAGTCTGTTATGAGTAAAGCCCTTCAAACAATGGAGTGGATGGCCCCCGGCGGCAACCTGAATGCGTACATTCAGGGGACTGCGACTGTGCCCATTCTGACCATCGATGAAGAGCGTGCACTGGGTGAGGCACTCTATTATCAAGACGATCTCGACGCTGCTCGTCGTATGGTAATGGCCCACCTGCGCTTTGTTGTTCATATAGCGCGCTCTTACAACGGATATGGCCTGCCGTTGGCCGATCTGATTCAAGAGGGCAATGTTGGCCTGATGAAAGCAGTACGACGCTTTAACCCTGAAAAAGGTGTGCGTCTGGTGTCCTTTGCTGTGCACTGGATCAAAGCCGAGATACACGAATTTATTTTGCGCAACTGGCGCATAGTTAAAATTGCCACGACCAAGGCTCAGCGCAAGTTGTTTTTCAATCTGCGCAGTGCCAAGAAGCAGCTACAGTGGTTATCTGCCGATGAAGCCAAGGCCGTAGCGGATGACTTGGGTGTCCAAGTTAAAGACGTGATGGAAATGGAAATGCGTCTGACCTCTCGGGATCCGGCTTTTGACGCTCCAGTGGGCGAAGACGACGACAGCGGCAGTTTCCAAGCTCCGGTTTACTTCCTTGAAGACAAGAGTATGGACCCGGCTGAGCTGGCCGAAAGTGACGATTGGGAAGTGGATAACAATACTCGCCTAATTGCTGCAGTGAACGACCTCGATGATCGCAGTCGCGATATTCTTAAGCGTCGCTGGTTGAATGATGCCAAGGCAACTCTTCACGAACTGGCCGATGAATACGGCGTCTCTGCTGAGCGTATTCGCCAGCTCGAGAAAAACGCGATGAAGAAAGTTCGCGGATTGATGGAAGCCTAATTTTAACTTTTAAGAGATCCAAAGCCGCTTAGAGCGGCTTTTTTATTGCTATGGACAAACTCCTCTGGATTCGACTGACTGCTCTCAGCGGCGCGCTGGCTGTGATATTGGGCGCCTTTGCCGCACACAGTTTGAAGGGCTCCTTAACATTGCAAATGCTAGACACCTATCAAACCGGGGTGCTCTATCATTTTATCCACACTTTGGCATTGCTCGCCGTAATTTGTCTGCCCCTCAATGAGCGCTCTCTGCTCTGGGCAGCTCGCTGCTTTATGCTTGGCATTGTGCTATTTTCCGGCTCTCTGTATCTGATTGCCATCTCTGGAATTAGTATCCTAGGGATTATCACGCCAGTGGGTGGCAGTGCATTTATTGCCGGTTGGTTATTACTCTTTACTGCAAACAGCGCCGAGGATTGATGGACATTAATAGCGACGACGTGCACGACGATTTTCCAGACGGCCCTCAAGAAGAGAGCGGTTTAGCCGCACGCAGTTCTGACTTCAGGCCTGAGTATCGCAAAAAAGCGATTCGCAGCTATGTGCTTCGCGCTGGTCGCATGACCGAAGGTCAGCGCAATGCGTTTAGTAGCGGCTGGTCTTTTTATGGCTTAAGGCTTGATGATGGTCCGATTGATGCCGAGAATATTTTTGGCCGCAAGGCACCGCTAGTTATTGAAATTGGTTTTGGCATGGGCGACTCCCTATTGCAGATGGCCAGTGCCGCACCGGAACACGACTTTATTGGTATCGAGGTACATCCTCCTGGGGTGGGTCGCTTGATCGCCAGTGCCGAAGAGCAGCAGATCAAAAATCTGCGGGTTTATTTAGCTGACGCTACCGACGTGCTCAATGAGTGTATTCCCGCCAACAGCTTGCATCGGTTACAACTCTATTTCCCCGATCCCTGGCACAAGAAAAAGCACAATAAGCGCCGCATTGTGCAGCCGCAATTTGTTCAACTGGTTCGCGATAAGCTTGAGTTGGGCGGTGTGCTGCATATGGCCACTGATTGGCAGCACTATGCTGAGCAGATGCTCGAAGTGCTAGAAGTGGCGCCGGGCTTTAAAAACACCGTTGGTCAACAGCAGTACTCTCCGCGTCCCGACTACCGGCCTCTGACAAAGTTTGAGCAGCGCGGCGAGCGCCTCGGTCATGGAGTATGGGATTTGTTATACCAAAAACGAGACTAGTTCAGCTGAGTCCATGTCGGCTTGGAATTGAACTAGGCTTGCGCCACTGTATTATTTTAGCTGTATTTTTTAGATGTCATTCATGGTTAATAAAAGGAAATCAATATGAAAAAAATGTTACCCATCGCACTGTTGTTTGTTATCGCAGCCTGCGATTCTCAGACCACAGACACATCGGCTCAGGTAGTAAACGCTGCCAGTTTAGACAGCCATAGTCAGCGTATCAGCTATTTGATGGGGCTGGATAATGGCAAAAATATTCGTGGTATTGGCTTAGAAATTGATGCTGAAGCCTTTTATCAGGGTTTCACCGACGGCCTCGATGAGAAGCCGCCAGTGTTAACTGAAGAGCAGATCGCCGAGACTATTCAACGCTTTGAAACTGAGATGACTGCTAAGCGCGATGAGATGCAAAAGGCAGAGCAGCAAGCGATAGCCATGCAGTCTCAAGGCAATATCAAAGAGGGAGCTGATTTTCTGGCGGCCAATGGCGCAAAAGAGGGAGTGACTACAACTGATAGCGGCCTGCAGTACAAAGTTATCACTGCTGGCACTGGGGCTATTCCCACTGCTGACAGCACGGTTGAAGTTCACTACGCCGGTCGCCTGTTAGATGGCACTGAATTCGACAGCTCGGTTAAGCGCGGCGTACCAGCACAGTTTGGCGTCACTCAGGTAATTCCCGGCTGGACCGAAGCACTGCAACTGATGGCTGAAGGCTCTAAGTGGGAACTCTATATTCCTGCCGAATTGGCCTACGGCCCCGGTGGCGCTGGCCCCATAGGTCCAAACTCAGTATTGATTTTTGAAGTGGAACTGCTGAATGCTAATATTGATGGCTAGTCTTCAAGACTAACCGTCTCAGAAACGAAAAAGCCCCGTTCAATCGGGGCTTTTTCTTATTCTCTCTATCCACAAAACGCTACGCTGAGGCTGAGCTGGCCTTTTGCAGTTGCTCAAGATGCCCGTTGTGCAGTACTTCGATCATCTTGTCTTCAGATTCAAAGCGCAGCTCGAGGGCTTCGCCAATAACCGATAGATCTGCGGCCAAGGTATCTAAGTCATCTGTCTCAAGGTATTTGTCGTTAAAGTCCAAAACTGCTTCGGTAGAAGGCTGAATCTTTTCGACCAGATCGGCGCCAGTCTTAAGGCCCTCGCTGTCGCTAAACGCTTTGGCCTCTTTAGCTAGCTGCTCATAGACTTCAAAGTGGCCCACTGACACATAGTCCACCATCACTTCGCAGAAGCTCTGAAGTTTGTCGCCATGGGCTCGATTGGCACTATCGAAATCATGGATCTCAATCAGGTCACAGTACTTGACCAGCAGCTCACGGCGCTCTTCTAACCAGCGATCGACGATGTCGCTGACACCGCCCCAGTGTTGTTTTAATCGTTGTAGATCTTTTAACATGCCTTGATAACCTCATCACTCCCTAATGGACTCACAGTTTACTTTGTTTTAGGTCGAAGAATAAATACTCAAGCTACAAATACTCAAGCAACAAAAAAACCAATCGAGGCGGGCAGAACAATGGCGGTCAAGATGCCATTAATACCCATGCCCAAGGTGGCAAACGCGCCGCAGCGAGGACTGCTCTCAAATGCTTTGGCAGTGCCGATTGCATGGGCTGTGACACCCAGAATCAAACCCTGCCAGCGCTCATCCTCTAGCTGGGTAAAGTGGAAAATACTCTTTGCCATCACAATACCCGCGAGGCCAGTAATCATAGTTGCCACTGCTAGTAAGCTGGTAAGCCCGCCAATTTGTTCAACTATGCTCAGGGCAATAGGAGAGGTTACGGATTTGGCGGCCAACGATAACAGTACAATATCGCTCAAGTCGAAAAGTTTGACCAAGATCAGCGCGCTCAGTGTGGCGAACAGACCGCCGAGTACCAGTGCAACCGTGAGCGGTTTAAGCATTGCAGGGAGCTGTCGCAACTGCTGTGAAAGAGGTACCGCCAGGGCCACAGTGGCCGGGCCCAATAGCCAGTTTAAAACACCATTGCCTGAATAATAGGCCGCAAAATCTAGATCAATGACTTGCATCGAGAGATAAATCAGCGGCGTCGCGATCATTAGCGGATGCAGTAATGAGGCTCTATCTGAGCGAATATAGGCCCACCAGGCAACCGCGAAGCCCGCCAGCGTCAGCAGTAGTGGCCATGATGTGCCACTGATAAGCATCCATTGGTGCAGAATAATCTCAGTCATCTCAAGTATCCCGCTCATTCCAACTGCGCAGCCTATTGATGATCAGCGCCATAAACCACTGGGCTAACAGAGTCGAAATAATAAGCACGGCTAAAATCTGCGGCAGCTGCTCGAATACTACAGGCCCCAGAAAAAAGGCCCCAGTGGTGATTGGCACAAATAGCAGGGCGATAAATCTAATCAGTTGGCTGCTGGTTGTTTCCAGCCATGGCAGAAGAGACTTGTTGAGGCTGAGGAGAATTAGAAGAAGAATCATTCCCAGCAGCTGGCCGGGAATATTCAGCCCTAGGACTTTAACGCCCCACTCCCCGAGCCACTGGAAAAGCACCAAAATAAGCAGGCCAACTAAAGGTTTTTTCATTAGAGGCTCTTCACAAGCGCTTCTTCACAAAAGCTGCTTCATTTGCGCAGCAGCTGGAACAGCCCCACGGCAGCGAGACCGACGAAACTGACCAGCACCCAGCCAGGCATGCTGAGACCCAGCAGCTGCCACTGTACTTCGGCACAGTTGCCATCGCCGCGGAGCAACATGCTGATGGCATCAGTGGCTGAGAAGGCGTCGAAAAGGTAGTCCACTGGAGGCCCGCAGGCGGGGACCTTGTCTTCTGGAAGACCCTGCAGCCACAACTGTTTGATGGAAAAAAAGCTGCCGCCAACAGCCGCCAATGTGGCTAGCCCGGCATAGATCTTCTGCCCTTTGGCCGCCGGATTGTGTAAACCCGCTATCAGGAAAATTACGCCGACGGCGATTACAAATACCCGTTGAGTGATGCACAGATAGCAGGGTTCTAGTCCCAGATGATTTTGGAAATAGAAAATAGCGATGGCGATGAGTCCGGCGCAGGCTGCGGCGACAATTAGGTTGATTACTCTGTTGTTGGGTAGGTTCAAACCTTACTCCTCTTGTGGGCTGATATCTTTAAGCTCTGCAGATTGCCCTGACAGCGACCAATCACTTACTGGTAATAGTCTGCGATAAATTCGTCGAATGTAAGGCTATCCGACGCTTCAATCTGCTTCTGCTTGAGCTGCGATTCCTCAGCCAGACGGTGGTATTTTTCCGCTGTCTCCGGCGTTAGCGTCTTACTCTGAAAGTATTCTCTATGCTCCTCGGCCTTGCGCATTGCCATGCCATAATAAGTCTCATTATTGGCTGTCATTTCAGCGATAAGCTGAGCGGCGGGGGTCAGGCTGTTGTCTCGCAAGCGCGCATTCATCAACTCGGCAGTGCAACTGTACTGGTCTGTACTGTTAGCCTGATCGAGCAGCGCAGCCACCGGCTGTATCTCGGACATTAGCGATAGACCCCAGTCCACCAGATTACGTTGCCTGTCGCCGTCTAATAGCTCCAGTTCCGGGTCGCGACCACGGGCCACAGTGCGGCGCTGATTTTCAGTAATCTGACGGTACTCAACGTTATTGGTGAACGGGCTATCTTTGAGTAAGCAGAAGAGTAAAAAAGTATCCAAAAACTGGCTGGTTGGTTTGTCTATGCCATTGGGCAGCAGAGGATTCAAGTCGACACAGCGCACTTCAATGTATTCAACGCCATGCTTTTCTAGGGCGCCAAGGGGCGTTTCTCCGGGGGCAGCGGTGCGCTTTGGCCGTATTGGGCTGTAGAACTCATTTTCAATCTGCAGCAGATTGGTGGTCAGCTGCTGGTAGTTGCCCTGGTCGTCTTTTAGTCCGATCTCTTCATAGGGCTGATAGGGTGTTTCCAGACCGCCTTTAAGGGTTCTGCTGTACTGGTCAATATCGTTGTAGCACACCACTAGTGAGCTCTGCGCGTCACTCTGGTAGCCAAGGTTACCCATGCGCAGCGATGTGGCATAGGGCAGGTGCAGGCTGTGACTATCATTGCCTAGGGGCACAAGCTCGTGGTCGCGGCCGCGAACAAAGCTGGCACAGACTGCCGGTGCCGCACCCAACAAATAGAGCAGCAGCCAAAAGTAGCGTCTGAAATTGCGGATCAGGGCAAAATAGCCGTCGGTTTTGAAATCTTGCAGTGACTGCTGGTTGTTCTCTAGAGCTTGCAACTGCAACCAGAGCCCGTCTGGCACTGAAAAATTATAGTGGATCCCAGCAATGGTCTGCATCAGACGACCATAGCGGTGTCCGAGGCCGAGGCGGTAGACGGTTTTCATTTGGCCGCTGTTAGAGCTGCCATATTGGCCCACGGGAATACTGCTGTCGTCGCCCAACTGGCAGGGCATGCTGCTGACCCAGAGCAGCTCATCCTCTATATGTTGATAGGTATAACTATGGATTTCCTCAAGCTCGTTGAGCACTTCATCTATAGAGGCCGATGGAGCAGTAATAAATTCAAGCAGCGCTTCGGAGTAGTCGGTGGTAATCGACGGATGGGTCAGTGCACTGCCCAAGGCTTTGGGGTGCGGAGTTTTGGCCATCCGACCCGATGGCTCCACTCTGAGGCTCTCTTTTTCTATGCCTCGAGCAATATTTTTTAGTATCGAGATAGAGTTTGGCTGCGCAAGCGCCACAAGACGAGTTTCAATTGACACGCAAAGGCTCCTGTTTACGCCGCACTGACTTGGTCGGTATTAGCTGGAGCCTCGGCGAGTCTAGCTGTGTTGTCGAGCAAAAGTGTCGGGCGGCCTTTTTTGTCCGCGTCGCACGCCACAATTTCAGCTCGCAAATGGATATTTTTGGCGTTTAATTCGATCAGTTGATTTAGGGCAATATCGCGGTGCTGCGCAGAAAAGATCAGGTTGACATTGGTGCCGTCAGTCCAATCAAGATCTTTGCTTAATATGCTTCCATCATGACTTTTTATTATGAAAATTTTCATGCCAAATCCGTGACAGTTAGAATAATTTGCGCCACAGTGTAACTTATGTGGTCAAAGGATAAAAAGGACAAACTATGAATAAAACCGCACTTATTCCCATCGCCGAAGGAAGCGAAGAAATTGAGCTGGTAACCATTATTGACGTACTCCGCAGGGCCGGAGTCGAGGTCACTGTGGCCAGTGCCAGCAGTGGCGATCAGTTGCAAATCTGCGCCTCAAGAGGAACTTATATTGTCGCCGATGTGATGTTAGATGCCTGCGCGAAAAAGCATTACGATTTGATCGCTGTGCCCGGTGGACTGCCCGGTTCAGAACACCTTGCCGAAAACCCAGTGTTGGATGCCTTACTGCGTGACCAGGCAGCTCAGAAAAAGTTGTTTGCTGGAATCTGTGCGGCGCCAGCACTTGTGCTGGCATCGAAGGGGTTGTTGCTGGATAAAACAGCCACTTGTCACCCAAGTTTTCAGAAATCACTCGAAGCCAAAGAGGTGGATGGCGCTGCCCGAGTCGTTGTGGATGGCAACTGCATCACCAGTCAGGGGCCGGGCACTGCTCTGGACTTCGCTCTTGAACTGGTGGAACAGCTCTGTGGCCTGGTCAAGCGAGAAGAGGTCAGCTCACCTATGGTTCTGACTACCACTCCTACCGCGTACTATTAGCTTTTGAATTTTTAATACCAACAGGCACGATGACTTAGGTGTCGCCCTCGGCACGTGAATTTTCAATTGGCTGCAGCATCTTCTTCTCCCAGCGGGCATTTAAATTTGCCCCTGAGAGATAGAGGCAGGGCACAAAGACCAGTGTCACAACGGTTGCAAACAGCACACCAAATGCCAGAGAGGCAATCATTGGAATAAGGAAGCGCGCCTGCATGCTCGTCTCTAAGAGTATCGGAGCCAATCCAATAAAAGTTGTCAGTGAGGTTAGGACAATCGGTCGAAAACGCTCTTGCCCGGCGCGTACCAGCGCCTCTTTAACCACCAGACCCTCGGCGCGCAGTTGATTGATGCGATCGATTAAAACCAGGTTGTCATTGACCACCACCCCCGAGGCTGCCAGCACACCGAGATACGACAGAACACTAAAGTTTAGACCCATAATAAGGTGCCCAAACACTGCGCCCATCATGCCGAAAGGAACTGCAGACAAGACCCCTAAAGGTTTTAAATAGGATTTGAATTCCACTGCCATCAGTATGTAAATCATTCCCAGGGCGAGAACAAATAACTTGGCGGCCGTGGCAAAGAATTCATCCTGCTCGGCGAGCTGTTCATCTTTATTAAGCACCACTTCAGGATAGAGTCGCTGTAACTCAGGGCCGATCTCGCCAAACAGGATCTGCGCCATTTCATCAACGGTTAATTTATTTGCGGTGGGTCGCGCGGACACTTTGACGCTGCGCTGGCGATCCTGCCGGTTAATGCGTGTGTAGCCGGGCACATAAGAGGTCTCGGCAACAGAGTAAAACGGTACTTCTGCACCACTGGGGGTGCGAATACGCATATTATCGAGACTGTCCACTTGGGAGCGATCCCGCTTTGGGTAGCGCACCATAACTCGAACATCATCGCGGCCCCTGGGCACACGCTGAGCTTCGGCGCCGTAAAAACCATGACGCACCTGGCGGGCAACATCTGCTAGTCCTATGCCAAAGTTGTTGCCGTAGGGAAGTAGGTTGATATCAATATCAGAGCGTCCAGAATGAATATCGTCGCGGATATTTCGCGCACCGGGAATATCACGCATACGCTGCTTAAGAAACTGTGCCGCGGCGGTGAGCTGATCGAGATTGTTCGAGGTCAGCACTCCGGTGATGCGTTCACCATTGCCGGGACCTGCCGCTGACGCATCCACATTAAAGGTCTTGGCCTGGGGTATCTCGCCAATCAGCTGCTGCCAGCGCTCGCCCACCAGTGTCGGGCTCACCTGGCCACTCATATCCGGCTGCAGTTCAAGCGTCAAGCGGATAGTATCGCCGTACATAAATGACAGTTGATTGGCGACCAGGTTGTCTGTCGCGATTTGCGATTTGATAGCCGGGTCACTGGCCAATAATTTGGCCGCGCGCTCTGCTCTCTGGGTAATTTCTGCCTTGCCTTCGGCAGAATAGCCGTCCGGCATTTCAATGCGCATAGAGATAAAGTCCGAGGGCACATCGGGCATAAAACGTTGCTTGATATAGCCGGCGCTGATCAACGTGATCGAGAGCACGAAGGCCAGACAAAATCCAATCAGAGTCAGGGCCCGCCAATCCAGAGCCTTCTGCAAAAAAGGGTTGTAGGTATTTTGGGCAAAACTGACCAGTCCATTGGCAAAGCTTTTCCTGATGTTGCGAACGGCTATACCGATCTTGGTGGTCGCGGGTTTTTCAGGTTTCATCTTGGCCAGATGGGATGGCAGGATCCAAAAGGATTCGATCAGTGAGAAAGACAGAGCAACCAGAGTTACCGCCGGGATCGCCCAGAGAAATTTGGGCCACATGCCAGGTAAAAACAGCATCGGCAAAAACACAATCATTGTGCTCACCACGGCTAACAGCACCGGCTTGGAAACCGCCTGGGCACCCATTCGCGCCGCTGTGTCTCCGTCATAGCCGAGCTGTTGATGGCGGTAGATACTTTCGCCAACAATAATCGCGTCGTCGACAATAATGCCGAGAATCAACAGGAACGAAAACATCGACAGCATATTCAGAGTCAGGCCAATACTCGGCAAGATCCACAGGGCACCCATATAGGCGATGGCTATACCAACAGCCACCCAAAATGCCAGCTGCGGACGCAGAAATAGCATCAGCACCACAAACACCAGTATCAATCCACCGAAGGCATTCTTCGACAGCAGCGCCAGACGCCCAGAAAACATATTCGAGAAATCTTTCCAGGTTTGCAGTTGCAGGCCTGGCGGTAGAAAGCTCGAGCCAGCATTAACATAGTCTTTCACCGCAGCAGTAGTGGCGACCACATTAGGATTATTACCCACCCGCACACCGAGGAAAATGGCGTTTGCACCATTGAACCTAGTGCGCAGATTGCGCTCTTCAAAGCCATCGATCACAGTGGCCACATCTTCAATTTTAATTTCAGTTCCATCAGCGCGACTGGAAACAACAATCTGCTTAAAGTCCTCTTCGTAATAGGCCTGACCGCGGGTCTGAATCTGTATATCACCGCTATTCGCGCGAATGGTTCCGGCGGGTAAATTTAGGGAAGACTGCCGCACTGCACTGACCACATCGTTAAATGAAATAGCGTAACGACGCATATTCATTTCCGATAACTCTATATCGATCTGCGGCTCTCGCACACCCCAGAGCTCGACAAAATCTACATCGGGCAGGGCGGCCAAATCGTCGCGAATACGCTGGCCGTATTCTCTCAGTACCGCCTCTCCAGCATCTCCGAACAGGGCTACGCGAATCACCTCATCGCGCATCTTCTGCTCACTGATCACCGCACGTTCGGCATCGCTGGGGAAGGTGATAATCGAATCTACCCGGGCCTTGATATCATTAATCATTTTAGTCATATCATAGCCGTCGGCGACTTCAACGGTGACCTTGCCGCTGCTCTGACGCGCCTGACTGCGAATATGCTTGATGCCTTCTAGGGCATAGATAGCCTCTTCAATACGTACCACGATCTGCTCTTCCACTTCCCGCGGCCCAGCGCCGGGATAGGGCATGGAGATATTGATCAGGTTGATGCCGGTGGAGGGGAATACTTCCTTACCCATGCCCAAACTACCGATAATGCCTGAGGCCAAGATCAGCAGCATCAGCAGATTTGCCGCAATTGGGTTGCGTACAAACCAGGCTATGGAACTGTTCACAAGAGGTCCGCGCTGTTTGATTGAGAGCTGGTGTCCACGCGCATGCCCGGTACGGGCAACGCAATGCGCGTGCCGACTATACGGGTGCCGGGTTGAATGCCGGTAGTTACCACTGAGTCAGTGTCCGACTGCACCAACGACAGAGAGACAAAGCTGATTTCGTCATTGTCGTTTAGCACCAATATTTCATTGCCGCGATAAATAATGCTCTTCTGCAGTTCAAGCGCATTGGTTATCTGCCGGCCAGTAATCTCGGCCTCGACAAACAGCCCGATACTAAGCGGCGGCCGATCACTATTGGGATCGGTTTTAAAGGGATTTTGCACTTCCGCCACGGCGTAAGTCATACGGCTCTGAATATCGATAGAGGCCTCGGTGCGTACAATTTTGCCCTGCCACTTATAGGTCTTGCCGCCGATATGTCGCTTTATCAACACGTCTGGATAGTTTGCGCTGCGAGCATCTTCAAAGTTAATCGGCAGATCAATCAGAGCTGCCTGACGATCGCTTAGAGGGAGGCGTACTTCCACTACATCGGTGCTGTATAGTTTAGCGATCCGAGTTCCCGGGGTAATGTATTGACCAAGGTCGACAAAGGTCTGCCTGATACGTCCCTGGAATGGCGTTACGATGGTTGTGCGGCTGAGGTCGAGATTGGCTTTGTCGAGATCGGCGCGGGCTGACTCAAGAGCGGCTTCGGCAGATGCTAACTGTGGCGCACGCAAGAACAATGCATTGGCAGTATTGTCCCCAAGATCGCGCCATTCCCGTTTGGCCTGACGTGAGCGGCCTTTTTCCAAAGCGACCTGCTCTTCGGCTTTGGCCACCTGCGCTTTGGCGCGGATCACGGCAAACTGATAATCGTTCGATTCCAGCTGGATTAAGTTGTCACCCTGCCGAAAAAAGCCGCCATTGGCATAGTTCTGATCAACGGCGACTACCTTGCCGGCCACCTGAGATACCAGATCGATTTCTCGTTTCGGTGCGACAGTGCCCTGAGACGAAATGGTCGGGCGCAGAGTTTGCGGCGCGGCGTCAATTACCTCAACCAGAAGTAGTGGCGGTGGCTGGCGCTTAACTTTTTCGGGCTTAGGTTTGAGGGTTGCAATGCCGACAATAAATAAGATGCCCGCCACCAGTATGGCAACGGTTATTTTCCCTTGGCGGTTAAACAATGGCATTTATAGACCTATATATCATGACGAGAGTTTCGTCTTAAGCGCTCAACAACGCTGTGCAAGCAGGTTAGGTGACGATTGCCTCTGGAGACCGCAACCGCACAACTCAGTTTAATACGCGCTGACTAAATAGCTGGATGCTAACTATTCTGCTGTGGGCTACTGTACTCATCGCGATCCGAGACTTCATTGAAGATATCTTCATTGAGCAGCCCCTCGCTTTTCGCCACTACGCTAGTGACCATGCCATCGCCGGTAACGTTGACTACGGTGCGCATCATATCCAACAGGCGATCGACACCGATAATCAGGCCAATACCTTCCACAGGTAAACCCACCTGCTGCAGGACCATAGACAGCATAATCAAACCTACTCCCGGCACACCTGCGGTACCCACTGAGGCGAGAGTTGCCGTGGCAATCACCGCAAGATACTCAGTCATACCCAGATCCAGACCATAGGCTTGGGCGATAAATACGGTCGCCACACCCTGCATAATCGCAGTGCCATCCATATTGATGGTGGCGCCTAATGGCACTGTGAAGGAGGCGATAGAATTATCCACTCCAACGCGCTTTTCAACCACATTTAGGGTGATTGGCATGGTGGCATTACTCGATGAAGTACTGAAAGCAAAGAGCATGGCCGGACGCATATTCTTGATTAAGGTCAGGGGATTTAAGCGGGTAAAGAAACTGAAAATACTGGTGTAGACCACCCCTGCATGGATCAGTAAAACCAGGGTAACAGTCATAAAGTAGAGTGCCAGATTAAAGATCGCGGTGAAGCCCTCTTGGGTGAAGAGCTTAGCCAGCAAGCAGAAGACACCAAAGGGTGCCAAGTGCATCAGTATAGTGACCATGCGCATAATCACTTCGTTAAATGTCTGGAAGCCCACTAGGGTAGATTTTCCTGCAGTGCCAGCCTGCGTGATGGCCACGCCCACCAAAATAGCGAAGACAATTATTTGCAGCATATTGCCGTCAGACATGGCTTGGATTGGGTTGGTAGGGAAGATACCAATCAATACTTCTTTAAAGGCCGGGGGCGTCGCTGCGACATAGCTGGCGGTTACGGAGGTATCTATGCCCACACCTGGGTTAATAATGTTAGCCAGAGTCAGGGCAATAGTGATCGCCACTGCGGTAGTAAGCAGATAGAGGGCCAAGGTCTTAAGGGCGATGCGCCCCATCTTGACGTTTTCACCCATAGCCGCAGAACCACAGACCAGTGAGACAAACACCAGAGGCACTACCAACAGCTTCAGTGAGGCAATAAAGATACGCCCGACCACATCAAATACATATTCCACCACCCAGGCGGTTAATGGTCCGGGACCACTGCCATCGCTGATCATATTGAGTATCAGACCAACGGCAATGCCAAGGGCCATGCCGAGAAGTATTTTTGATGAGAGTTGCATTGTTTAATTCCTAGCTTAATTATTTTTCTCTCGCATTAATCAGCGAAGAGTTTGGCCTCTATCTATTGTACTGATTAGCAGGCTATCGATTATTCGTTATCCAAGCCAAAAAACGAAGCTTGAATTCGGGAACTCGCCAAACCAATAGCACTAAGAATAGCAAATTGGCCGCCGACATCAGGGCAAAAAATTGCGGGATACTCATCTGCACAATACTCAGACAAACAATACCCATTAATGCGCCGGAAACCATGAAGAGGGCATTAAACACATTGTTGGCAGCTATCACTCGCGCCCGCTTATGGCTCTCGGTGCGAGATTGCACCATGGCATATAAAGGCACGATAAACATGCCGCCAAACATACCGATGGCCATCAGGTCGACAAATATCCTCAGCCCGCCACTGAGGCTGAAAAATTGCACGGGCATCACTGCACTTATTGCAGCATTGGCCAGCTGATAACTGGTTGAGGCAAAAAACAGATCGGCACTAAACAGGGTTAAGCCAATGGCGCCAAAGGGAATCAACCCCGGTTCAACCTGAGGGCCAGATATTTTAGCGCAGAGCAGTGAGCCAATGGCTACACCCACAATAAAGGCGCCTAAAAGCACTGATATTAAAGTGGCATGGCCCTGCAGCACGGCCACGGCAAAATTGGGCACCTGAGTTAAAAAGCTGCCGCCAAATAACCAAAACCAGGATATGCCCATAATGCAGTAGAACACCGTCATATTGTTACGTGCCAAACGAATATTGCGCACCGCGTCGGCAATCGGGTTGAGGCTTATGCGAATGTCGCCACCTTCTGATGGCGCATCGGGAATTGCACAGCTGGCGCGCCAGCCGATGAAGGCCAGCATCATCGCGGTAGCGCCAACCAACAGCGTGCCACCCTCGTAGCTGACCAGCCAGGCGCCCAATAAGGTGCCAATCAAAATTGAGGTGAAGGTGCCCATGCCCACCTGGGCATTGCCCGCCATCAGTTCTTCAGTGGCCAGATGTTGGGGAATAATCGAATACTTAATCGGCCCAAAAAACGCCGACTGCACGCCGAGTAAAAATAATACCCCGAGCATCAGGTTAATATTGCTGCTGTAAAGGGCATAGCTGCCGGTGAGCATAATCAGAATTTCGGCGAACTTAATCCGCCTTATCAGCCAAGCCTTGTCGCATTTGTCTGCCAGCTGGCCAGCAGTGGTGGAGAATAAAAAGAACGGCAGGATAAACAGGCCGGCGGCCAAATTGGTGAGGAAGTTAGTGTTGCTATCAGAAGCGGAGATGCCGCTGCTAACAATAATCACCAGCAGCGCATTTTTAAACAGATTGTCATTCAGTGCGCCGAGAAACTGAGTAATAAAGAAGGGCAGAAAACGCTTTTGGCCAAACAGATAGAACTGACCCTGTTGTTTATTCACAGTTATACCCTGTTTATTATTGTTTTGAGGTGGATGACGTCTGCGGCCAGCATACTACTATTCGTCTTCACGAGACAGGTGCGCCAGAGTCCCAGCATTCTGTTCCCAGTTCTGACCGTCAAACACATCTACCATTATAGACTCAACATGGGCGCGGTCGAGACAGCGCAGGTTGACACTAAAGCCATCCGGATTAGACCGCGGCGTGTAAAAGGGCTTGATGCCGCAGTGTCTGCAAAATGTGTGCTGAGCGGCACCTGTATTAAAGGTATAGGTCGTAATGGCATCTTCGCCGCAGAGCAGTCGAAACTTAGATGCCGGCACAATCATCTGATCACCGCCACTCATATAGCAGATCGAACAGTTGCAGGCGTGAGCATGCAGCTGACTGGGGGCGTCAATTTCAAATTTGACCGCGCCGCAGTGACAGGCGCCTTGATGGATCTTTAGTTCAGGCATGGTGTTTCTCCTAGGCTCTAGCTTTATCGCGCCGAGTATACAGTCTATCTTTGCCATGCAGTCATTCTGGCTGATCTGAGATTCTGCAGTACGACTTATCAGTCACAGTTAAAACTAAACAGGTAGCTTTTCAAAAAAATCCTATGTTATGGTAACAGGCGGCCGTAATAAAAGGCCCTAAAAATAGCAAAAAAAACATCCCACAATTCCAATATCTCGGGGGAGATTTATGAAAAATACATCCATTTTAAAATTAACTTCATTAGCAGCGGCAATTATTGCTAGCAGTGCAGTGCTGCCAACAGTCGCTTTCGCAGAAGGCGCTATGGTTGAAGAAATCGTAACTACAGGTACTCGTGCCAAAGCCCGTTCAGCTACTGACACAGTTGCAGCAGTTGACGTTATCACTAGCGCCGAACTGACTAACCAGGGTGATATGGACGTAGCTAACCTGCTGCGTAACTCTGTTCCTTCTTTCTCCGTCAACGATCAGCCGATCAGTGATGCAGCAACTCTGGTACGTCCGTTCCAGCTTCGCGGCATGGCTCCAGATCACTCGTTGATTCTGGTAAACAACAAGCGTCGTCACAGAGCCAGCGTTATCGTTTGGTCTGCTGGTGGTATCTCAGACGGTTCTCACGGTGCTGATGTTTCCACTATTCCTGGTATGGCTCTAAAGAGCGTTGAAGTATTGCGTGATGGTGCAGCAGCTCAGTACGGTTCTGATGCTCTGGCTGGCGTAATCAACTTTAAGCTGAAAGATGCAAGCGAAGGTGGTTCTGCTCAGATCCGTATGGGTCAATACGCTGAAGGCGATGGCGACATGGCTTACTTTGCGGGCAACATGGGCATGGAACTTGGCGCTAACGGTTTTGCCAATGTTACTTTGGAGTACGGTTCATCTGATGAAACTGTTCGCTCTGAGCAGCGCGAAGATGCTGCCGCTCTAATTGAAGGTGGTTTCCCAGTAGCCGATCCGGCTCAAAAATGGGGCCGTCCTTTTGTTGATAACGATGTTAAATTGTTCGTTAACTTTGGTACTCAGCTGTCTGACAGTGTTGAGCTCTACGGTTATGCTAACTATGCCAGTAAAGATGTCGACGGTGGTTTCTACTTCCGTAACCCGACAAACCGCGGTGGTGTTTACGCCCGAACTAATGAGAACGGCACACCGGTTCTTCCTGACGTAGATTATACATCTGATGAAATAGATGCATTAAAAGCCGATGACTTTAACGAGTTGCTTGTCGCTTCATCAAATGGCGCCGACTGTAGTGCTTATGTCGTCAATTCAGATCGCGAAACAGATGCTGCTATAGCCGCACTGGACCAAGCGATTGTTGGCCTTAAAGCTGACGATGACTGTTTTAACTACAACGAAACCATTCCTGGTGGCTTTACTCCGCGCTTTGGCGGCACCGTAACAGACATCACATTCATGATGGGTTTGAGAGGTGAGTTGGAAAATGGTTTAACTTGGGATGTCAGTGCTTATCGCGGCGAGAACGAAGGCGACTTCTACATTAACAACACTGTTAATGCCAGTTTGGGTGCCGATACGCCACGCAACTTTGATCCAGGTTTGTACCGTCAAACTGATGTGAACTTCAATGCTGATTTTACTTACTCTTTGAGTGAGACAGTCAATATCGCATTCGGTGCTGAGCACCGTACTGAAGAATTCACTATTGGCGCTGGTCAAGAAGAGTCTTACATCGACGGTGGTTTAGGTGTTCAGGGTTTCAGTACTTCAACTAACGGTTTCCCAGGCTTTTCTCCTGATATCTCTGGTGACTTCGATCGTTCAAACGATGCTGTCTACATAGATGCAGAATGGGATGCAAGTGAAGACCTTCTGTTAGCCGCTGCAGTTCGCTTCGAGGACTTTGATGGCTTTGGTAGCACGACCAACTACAAGTTGGGTGCTAACTATAAGTTGGATGACAACTTCGGTCTTCGTGCTACATTGAGCACAGGCTTTAAAGCGCCTACTTCAGGTCAGCTGAATGCATCTAATATCTCAACACTGATTGATAACGGTGTTCTGGTAAACAAAGGTGTTATTCCAGCGAGCAACCCTGTTGCCGCATTCGCCGGTGCTACAGCGTTGCAGCCAGAAGAGTCTGAGAACTTCACAGTCGGCTTCTTTGGTAGTGTTGGCGAGATTGATATCACGTTTGATTACTTCAACATTGAAGTAACTGATCGTCTGACTCTATCTAAAGACTTCACCCTGACAGCAGCAGATATTGCTTCTCTGGCAGCAGCTGGCGTTTCTGGCGCTGATGATATTGCTGTATTCCGTTTCTTCACCAATGACTTTGAGACAAAGACCAGTGGTTATGACTTGGTAGTGTCGACTAGCACTGATTGGATGGGCGGCACCACTGCTTGGAATCTTGCGTTAAACCACACTGAAACTGAAGTGACTTCTCGCGGCGAATACATCGATGATGACCGTGAGCGTTCGATTGAAGAAGTTTCACCTGATACTCGTTACAACGTTTCTGCTAACCACATGATGGACGGCTGGCGTGCTCTTGCTCGAGTGTCTTACTTCGGTGATTGGTACGATCCAAACCAAGGTATGTCTTATGACGGCGAACACGTAGTAGATGTTGAGCTTTCCTATGACCTGAACGAGAGTTCTTCGGTTATGTTGGGCGGCAACAATATCTTTGACGAAGCTGGTTCTAAGAAGCATAACGGTGCTGCAGGCGCTGGTAACACGTACAGTGAATTTGCTCCTATGGGCTTCAGTGGCGCGTTCTGGTATGCCAAGTACAGCTATAACTTCTAAGCAACTCTCTATGGGTTAATTAGAAAAAGTAGTAAAAAGTAAGACAAAAAAGGGTGCCAATTGGCACCCTTTTTTTATTTTATAAAATTCTCAAAATTAATTTAACGAAATTAAATTAATTCAAAAGACAGCACCGTTGTGCTGCAATTTCCGAAGTCTCGACGATCCAGATCGACAAAAGTCGCCAGTTCTTTGAAACCCGCTTTTAGCATCATTCCCGCTGACCCAGCATTCTCTGCATGGCGATCAACCAGTAATATCTCCGCGCCCAACCTAGGTGAGCGTTGAATGATATCCTTCAGCAAGTTTGTGCCTATGCCTTGTCCGCTGTAGTCTCTATGCACAACCACCTCAGCAATATAGATCGCCGGTCTTCCTTGGCTATACTCCAGAAAGTTTTTTGGAAGGTAATCTGGATGATAAAAAATCCCTAAGCCTACTACTGTAGCGTCGCTGTAAGCCACCAATGCCATGGCCTTTTCTTTGGCGATCAGCGCAAATTCCGCATCGACTCCAGCGGCCGGCAAATAGTTCCAAGGATTTGCGCCATGGTGAAATAGAAAGGCTTTTAGCTGATCTAGCTCTGTAGCTTTTGCGAGTCGATATTCTGTCATAGGCTTGTCTATATAGCCTCAGGGTAAAGATTTTCCACTTTAGTATA
>Ga0209532_1000879_pt1 | contig 24890 bp, 19 predicted proteins | sample COG_02_FD_184746 | JGI IMG/M metagenome (GOLD analysis project Ga0209532, IMG submission 184746) | Pelagic Microbial community sample from North Sea - COGITO 998_met_02 (SPAdes) (version 2) | ecosystem: Environmental > Aquatic > Marine > Neritic zone/Coastal water | place: Helgoland, sampling... | reverse complement strand
GTCTTCTTCATCTTCATCTTCTTGATCTTCTTCGACTGCTACGATGCCCGCCGCAATGTCATTCGCAGCTTGTTCGGCCGCGAGTGCGGCTTCAGCTTCTCCTGTTTCGAGCAGGTTCTGCTTTGAGAGAATATCTTGTTCTTCAGCAATCTTTAGGATAAATTCTTCTTCGACGTAGTTGGTCTCGCAGAGCGTCTCGTAGGCATCGTCCATGCTGTCGATGTATGTCCGATCTGCGATCTTACGGGCGATGCGCTGCTCAAGGTTGAGCGATATCGCCTTTTCTTCATAGCGTGCTTTGCGCCACTCGATCTGCTCCTTAAGGAATGCAAATTCTGCTAGGCTCGCCTGTCGCGCCGTGCTGTTTTGAGCGAGTGCGGTCTTTAATTCGGGCTTTTCTGGGGTCGAGATACGGAGTTTCTTCCAGTCGTTGAACCACTCGACTTCGGGAATTTTATCCCAAGCTAGAGCATGTGGTAGATCGGACTCACCGATAGGCAGAAACTCGTTTACCGATGGCAAGGCGATGTCTGAGGGCACCCCTTTGAGCTGAGTGGAGCTGCCGCCAGGCAGGTAGAATTGTTTAATGGTGATTTTTGAGGCGACGGGTCGGGCTTGTGGCTGCGCGGCATTTTGGAACCAAGAAAATGCGGGTCGGCTGTTCATGTGGTAAACTTCCTGAACGGTGCCTTTGCCGTGCGTCGAACTATTACCAACAATGAGCGCACGTCCGTGGTCTTGCAACGCACCAGCGACGATCTCTGAGGCGGAGGCGCTGAAGCGTGAAGTCAGCACGATCAGCGGACCTCTCCATTCGAGATTAAGGTCACGATCGGAAAGCACATCAGTGCGGCCATCGGGGTTACGCACTTGCACGACGGGGCCGATGGGGATGAACAGTCCGGCCACGCGTACCGCTTCACTGAGCAGGCCACCACCATTCATGCGAAGGTCGAGAATGATGCCTTGTGCCCCAGCGGCACTTAGCTTTTTGAGAAGTTCGGTGACGTCGCCAGCAGTTGTGGTCAACGTACCGCCGGCGCCAATGTTACCATAGAAAGAGGGTAGCTCGATAACTCCAACAGGAATGAGTTCGCCGGCGGCTGTCGGAAGATCGATTAACTTTGCAGATGCGAGGTTGGCGGTGAGTTTGACCTCGCCGCGGGTGATCGAAATATCCTTGCGGGCAGATGGATCGCCAGCGGAGCCAGGGCGAATGAGGAGGCGCACGATCGTGCCTTTCTCACCTTTAATTTTGCGCACGACGTAGCGCAGTTGCATATCAACGACGTCTTCAAATTCACCGTCTTTACCCTGTGCCACGGCGAGGATTTTATCTTCGTCATGTAGTAGGCCAGATTCTTCGGCAGGGCCACCTGGAAGGATTTGTTTAATGGTGCAAATGCCGTCGTCGTCCTGAAGCAGGGCGCCGATGCCAACAAACGAGTTTTGCACCGCAGAGTTGAAGCTTTCAAGCGTGTCGGCAGAGAGGAAACTGGAGTGTGGATCAAACAGCTGAGTCATTGCATTGATAAAGGACTCTTGAACTTCGGTAGCTTCACGATCGACGATGTAGGTGAGATTACGCTCGTAGCGGCGGCGGATCTTCTCGCGCGCAGCGTCGAGCGTCTCGACCATAAACTTAGGGTCTTCGAGGAGACGTTGAATCTTGGCGGGGTCAAAGCTGTCGTCTTTCTGGTCTTCAACGTTGTCAGGATTCTTGGTTTCTCCATATTCGAGCTGTTCTTCTTCTTCTTCGCCAGCGAGTGAAAGAAGCTCGTTGAGAACTTCGTATTTTAGGCGACGCTCCCAGAGGCCGCTGCTCTCCTCTGCAGTGGTGGGCCATTTCGCTTCGCGGCGGTCGGGAGTGAAGCTTTCGTTTCGGCTGAAATCGAAGTCTTGGGCCAGTCGCTGGTAAGCCCAATCAGTGCGCTCTTGGACATTGGCTTGATAGGCCGCGTAGATCTCAAAGGCTGCGTAGAGGTTACCTTTTTGCAGAAAATCTTCCATCGCATCGCCGAAGCGGAAGACGAAGTCATCGACCTCGCTACGTAGGAAATACATGCGGGCATAGTCGAACGATTCCGTGAAGGCCTCGACGATTTCGGTGCCGTTGAGCTTCTCCATCTTGCCGTGCAGATAATGGCGGGAATTGATGGTGTTCATCACCCAGCGGGTTTGATCTGCCATTTCTTTGGTCTGCTCAAATCCAGCGTAAGCAGGTCCTTGGAGCATGAGGAAGGCGAGAGAGACACAGGCTAGGCGGGCAATCGTATTAAATGTAGAAGTCATGAACAGTTGGGAAAGTATGCAGGTAAGGCGATTATTTACTAAGGATGTCCTTGGCTTGGTCGAGGGTCGCTTTCTCGGTAGGATTGAGCGAGCCAAAGCCAGAGGCATTAATTTTATCTAAAATACGATCGACCTCTTTCTGCAGGTCATTGTTGCTCGTTGTCGGGCGATTCACTTGATAGCTGGCCTGGGCTGCGGATCTTTTGCGGCGTTTAAACCATTCCGGCATTTCGATACTTGGCCGCTTGCGAGCCGCAGCAAAGGAGGAATTGCCATTGTAGACATAGCGAAAGAAGAGCACGCCAACGAGGAAGCCGCCGAGATGGGCGGAATGCGCGACGTGTGAAGTCCCGGCCAGTTCGGTAAAGATGAGTGCGTAGATAGAGTAGCCAAGTAGCCCCCAAAAGAGCCACTTTGGTTTAACGGTTAATGGAATGACGAAGAACAGCAGTAACGTAATAGGCTGCTCGGGGTGGCGCTGGCAAAAGAAGGCGAGCAGTGCAAACACTGCTGCTGAGGCGCCGACGACGGTATTATTGCCGTCAAAGTGAAAGATCAGATAAGTAAGTGCTCCGGCCACAGCGCCACCGAAATAGAGGATCAAAAACTGTTGCTTCCCTAGCAGTGGCTCCAAAATTCGGCCGATAAAAAACAGGCCCAGCATATTACCCAGAAGATGTAGAATCGTCGTGGTACTGTGCAGAAAAGCATAACTGAAGACGGTCCAGACTTTGAGGTCTTTGAAGTTGTCTGCGCTCAATGCAAACCAGTCGGTAAGAAACAAATTCTGGCGACCGCCAGTTCCAGGGAAACTGACATTCAGTACTTGCTGGAGGACAAAGATGCCGATCGTCACAATCAGGAGAATCGTCACTGCGTTGGTCTGCTTGGCGACAGGCTCAGGGGCTTGGCGCATATACGGGCGGTCGTAGAGCATAGAAATTTAAACGTAAAAGGTTTCGCACACGACTAGACCGCATTCGAAGCAGAGCGTTCCCGTGTATACGAGTATCAAAGGAAATAGAGATTCTGCGCGAATTGCAAACGAAGCTTCTGATTTGGAGCAAATGAGTCTCAGTGGGCTTCCCGCTTGACTCACAAGAGAAAGTATCAATTTTCGCAGCATGGCAGACTTAGACGAAAAATGGCCGGAAAATGTTAAGGGGAAGTTCTATGTTGATGAGCAATGCATCGACTGTGATCTGTGCCGTGAAACTGCTCCGGATTTCTTTACCCGAAACGAAGACGGAGGGTATTCCTTTGTGCACAAGCAACCCGAGGCGAATGACGAAGAGGCCATCGCACTGTGCATGGAAGCGCTCGAAGGCTGCCCAGTTGAAGCGATTGGCGAAGATGGCGAGGGCTGATCTGCTTGATGCCGAATCAATTTCTAAAGCCCGCGATGATTCGCGGGCTTTTTTGGCTCATCGTCGATCAGTGGGAAAGTTTCGATCGAAACGACAGTCCGTTTTATCCGTGAGGCAACGGATCCCATGTTGTGGGGGTGTTTGAACCATTGACCGCGATAAGAGTGTGGGCGACTCGCCCACATTGAATCTGTGTTGCCGCAAAAGAGGGCGAGTCGCTCTCCCTTCCATCACCACTAATCGACGATGAATTTTTCTTGTTCAGTGCCACTGAGCGTAGTCACTCCCGCCACGCCGCCGTTGGCTATGAAAATCGTTTCCACACCGATGGAGAAAATAGGACAAGCACGGCGTAGAGTTCAAGGCGCCCGAGGATCATCAGTAGAGAAAGAAAGACTTTGGTTGAATCTCTTAAAAAATGAAAATTCTGGGTGGGGCCGAAGGCGTCGAAGCCTGGACCAATATTAAATAAGGTAGCTTGAACTGCCGAGAATGAGGCCACGAAAGTGAGTTCGGGCTCATTGGACACGACAAAGAGCATCGATGCGACCACTAGAAAAAGCATGAGCATTAAAAAGAGGATCACGCTATTAATCGTCCCTTGGCTGAGGGTTTGGCCGCCCATCCGCATTGGCTTAGTCACATTTGGGCGGAAGGACTGCGTTACGCTTTGCGCTGCGGCCCGCAACGCGATCACGACGCGCACCACTTTAACTCCGCCGCTGGTCGAGCCCGAACAGCCTCCAATTAACATCAAAATAAGTAGTAACATTTTGGCAGAGGGCAACCAAGTGTCGTAGTCCATGGTCGTATAGCCAGTCGTCGTCATTATAGAAACGGCTTGGAAGGCTGCGGCACGGATACTGTTATGGTCTGGGAGCTCGCCGGTAAACTCGACTAGGTAGAGCGTCAGAAGCGCAGTGCTAGTGAGGAGTATCACATAGAACCAGTAGATTTCGTTGTGTCTGGCTAGTCCCTTGGTACGCCCGCGAAGCAACCGTATCGCAAATACGAACGTCGTGCCTGAAATCGTCATAAATACGATCGAGATCCATTCGATTGTCGCACTCTGAAAATGCTGGATACTCGTGGGTTCGGTGCTGAACCCACCCGTGGCGATGGTGGTCATGGCGTGGTTGATCGCTTGGAACCAATTCATCCCTCCCATCACATAGGCGACCATACAGGTAACCGAAAGGCCTAAGTAATAGAGCATCAGGTAGAACGCGCCGCTCTGAATACGGCCGTGATCAAAGTCTGCCGATGTACCCGAAGACTCATTACTAAACAGAATTTTTGCGCCGGCACCGAGCGAGGAAAGGATCGCGACGAAAAATACGACCACCCCTAGACCGCCGACCCATTGGCTAAGTGAGCGCCAAAACAACAGACTCTCTGGGAATTCGTAAAACTTCGGGAAGGCGGTCGCACCAGTGGTGGTGAGCCCAGACGAACTCTCAAAGATCGCATCGGAGAGATCGCATTGCTCGACAATGAGGAGATATGGAATCGCTCCAACGATGGTCGCGAGTATCCATGATAGGCCGATGACGCAGAGTGCCTCACGGCGAAAGAGCCTGGCTTGTCCGTTGCGGCCGAGTAGCAGAAAGAGCGCGGCGAGCGCAAAAGTTATCCCGATCGAGGTCGCGAAGGCTTGCAAGGATTGGTCGGCAAAGGTCTCGCCGTTGGCTAGCCCCGCGATGACGCAGAGGCCGAATGCTCCGGCCAGAGCCAGCAGCACCATGCCTAGCAGCTTATAAATGATTGGGGTATTCACAGTTTAGACGAGGCGCTCTAGCAGTGCTTTTTCTTGCTCGTGGTTGACCGCAACGACGATCCGATCGCCGGCAAGAATGACATCATCTGCTGCGGGGACTTTGGCTTTGAATTTGTGTTGTAGAGCGACCAAGAGGCTCCCGCGTGGAAATTGCAGGTCTTTGACGCTACGTCCGACACATGGACTGGAGTGACTGATGCGCACTTCGAGTATGCGCACTCCCTGATTCGGTAAATCGGCAAGTGTCGCGACAGTTTCTGTCGATAAGGTGCGTAGCATGAATTCGGCAGTGGCGCGGCGTGGCGAGACAACTACTTCGATCGCCAACGTCGTCTTTAGCATACCAAGAAGTTCATCATAGTCGCCCTTGTTGATCACTAGTTGCACGTGTTTGGCGCCGAGCTTAGAGGCTTGAATACAGGTCAGGATGTTTTCCTCATCGTCTTTGGTGCAGCCCACGAAATAGTCGGCACTGCCGATTTGCTCCTCTTCGAGCAGACGTAATGAGGTCGCATCACCATGAATCACGGTGATGTGTGGAAAGCGCTCTGCCAGTGCGCGGCAGGTCTCGGGATCTTTTTCGATCACACGAATTTTGAAGCGTGGATTAGTTAGCAGCTGAATTAAATTGATTGCAGTCTCGCTGGCACCAAAGAGTACGACTCGTGAGAGGTCGGCTTTGTGTTTTGGATCGAATTTTTGGCGCAGGGCAAATAGGGCTTCAGGATGGCCGAAGTGCGTGACCAGATCGTCCACTTGCATCGTACTTTCTGCGCTGGCGATCTCGCACTTGCCGTCGCGTTGAATGTAGCCAATCCGTACACGAGGGTCGAATTTTAGGTCCTTGAGTTGTTTGCCGATCAGGCGAGAGCCAGCGGCGACACGTTGTTGCTGCACTTCGATCTGCCCGCGAGCGAAGTTTTCTACGGCTACGCGACCCGCACCACGTATCTCTTTAGCCAGTTCTACGGCGCAGATTGCTTCCGGATTTACCAGAAGATCGATGCCGAAGTGTAGTTGATAGTTAATGACCGAGTTATCACTGTAGGTCTCGTCATGGATCCGGGCGATCGTGTTTTTAGCGCCCAGCCCTTTGGCGAGTGAGCAGGAGATGATGTTGGTGCGGTCATCACTGGTCATCGCGAGAAAAGCGTCGCACTCTGCCACATCGACTTCGATCAATTGGCGTGCAGAGCTGCCGTTGCCAGAGATGATGCGTGCGTTCTGTTCCTCATCCAGCTTCTCGCAGCGTTGTGCAGAGCGTTCGATGAGGGTCACGTCGTGCCCAGAGGCAGCGAGTGTTGTGCAAAGATTGTGGCCGACTTCGCCGGCGCCAACGATGATGATTTTCATAACGGATGTGTCTAAATGACTTTAAACTTCCAGCGCATTGTGACGGCGCGGGGGCGTATATCCAGAGTTAATTTTAGGGGCTTTCCCGCCTTATTTTGGATAAAAACTAGGCTGCGAGCGGGCTTTGGGCGAGGCGACTGAGTCTTTATCGTGTTGCGAACCCCGGATTCGCGACGTAAAGACAGCAGATTTAATTTTCTTAGCGACGGGCTATATGCTAAGATTGAGTGCGCGAGAGTTTCCGCATCGATCAAATCGTCACTTCAACAGTGAAGCTGGAGCGCTCGCCAGGCGCCACAGTATGCAGGCCTTTGCCGTGTTCCGCACTATTTGGCGGCCCCATCCACGGTTCGACGCAGTAAAACGGGCTATCTTTGAATTCTGTCCAAAGAATCAACGCATTCGCTGGCGATGCGGTCTCGGTATCCTGCAAAATATCCATGCGTATCTCTTCGCTGCCGTCGTTTGGGCCGAAAGTGGTCGAAGTACCGTGCAATTTTGTAAAAATACGATTGCTGTTTTCGGTGCTGCCAAAAGAGCCCTGTTTGGCAAAGGGTTTGACTGGCTCGAGTGCTCCGTCGCCGTTCTGGATATAGCACTCTTTGGCGGGAATCTTAAACTGGTAGTCGCCACGGGTTGATCCGTCGCGCCAGGGCAATGTAAAGTAGAAGTGGTGCCCCGCCGACCAGAGGATCGGGTGGTGATCTAAATTTTCCAGCGACAGCGTAACTCGTAGTTTCAGCTCGCTGAATTCATAGCGTACGGTGAAACGATAGTCATAGGGATAGGCTTCGTGGTCTGCTTGGGTTGGTAGCAGTTCGGCGGTAAAGCCAGCCTCGTTGGTCGCGACCACTGTGAATCTACCATTTCGCGTGAATCCATGCATCGGCATCGGCCGTACTGTGCCGTCCTGATCGGGCCAATAGCCGATCTCGCCTTCGTTGTAGCTACGGCCAGAGAATGGGAAGAGGATTGGATTGCCTCCGCGGACTTTATCAAAGTGCTCAAAATCAGCCTCTTCGGGCCAGTGTATAACATCGCGCACAGTGCCGTCAGGCATTTGAAGGTTCCAGTTCATTAGACGCGCACCTAGCTCTGGGCGTGCGAGAAAGGTCGAAGGCCCGCAGTGCCAGCGATGCAGCGTGATGCCGTTATAATCAATCGTTTCCATTGGACTAGAGTTGAAAGATTTTTTTTGCACTTGTCTAGCGCCAGATTAAAGAGAGTGCGGCAGGGGACCGTGGGTAATGCGTAAATAATTATCATGGAACAGTTCGTAGAGACCTAGCCAGCGATCGTCCATCGAACTAGAGAGGCGTCATCGCTCTCCGTTTCGCGGGCGATGTGGCACAATTACAGATAAGTTGAGTCGTCCGCACTTGCTTTCTGCCTTTAATTTTTCATTGTTAAAACTCTATGGCGACTTGTCGTTTCTGCCTTTTACTCCTTACGTTATCCTGTTTGCCGCTGGCTGGCTTGCTTGCGCAAGAAGTAGTGCCAGTGACTGCGGCGCCAATTGATGCCTATGTAATCCCGATTACCGGGGCGATTAGCACGCCGAATTTGTATATTCTACGGCGTGGTTTGAAGGAGGCGATTGAGAACGACGTCGGTATGGTGGTCCTCGACATGGACACTCCAGGCGGGCGGGTAGACATCACGCTAGAGATGATGGAGATGCTGGATCGTTTCGACGGCATTACCGCGACCTACGTGAATGATGATGCGATCTCGGCAGGCTCTTTCATTGCGGCCGCAACGCAGGAGATTTATTTTTCGCCTCGTGGTAAAATCGGTGCTTCGGCAGTGATTCAGGGCACTGGCGAGGATGTTGCGGAGACCGCTAAGCAGAAGATCGAGAGTTATTTACGTGCGAACATCCGAGTGATCACCGAGGACTATCCATACCGATCCGACGTGGTGCGGGCGATGCTCGACGCCGAGTTCGAGCTAAAGATTGGCGATGAAGTGATCAAACCAGCGGGGGAATTGTTGACCCTGACCGCGTCGGAAGCGGTGCAAGAATATGGAGATCCGCCGCATAAACTTTTGGGTGAAGGAATCTACGATTCGATTAAAGACTTGCTCGATGCTCGGTTGGGGGAGGGCAATTATGCTATCCGGGACTTTGAAATCAGTTATTCAGAAGAAATCGCGAAGTGGATGAATACCATCGCTCCAGTGCTAATGGGCTTGGGCGCGCTGTTGCTGTTCATCGAATTTAAGACTCCTGGCTTTGGGGTCTTCGGCATCGGCGGGTTGATCTTGCTAGGAATTTTCTTTGCCAGTCACTATGTGGCAGGGCTGGCAGGGAATGAGACAGTGTTCTTCTTTGTTTTAGGCGTATTACTGGTGCTGGTGGAGTTGCTCTTTTTGCCAGGGGTAGTGGTGTTCGCTTTGTCTGGATTAGCGCTGATGGTCGGTTCATTGCTGTGGACGATGGTCGATTATTGGCCGTCTAGTAGCGATGGGGGTGGCATAGTGCTGTCGCCTGAAATGTTTGCCGAGCCACTGGTGCAACTTATTTTCGGCATTTCAATTGCATTGATTGGGGCGTTGATTGTGTCGCGGTTATTTAAGGGCTCTTCGATTGAGCGAGAACTTGTGTTGAACACCGCGGCTGGCGGCGATGGGCCGGCTATTCGTGAAGCGAGGGAATCGATACTGCCGAAAGCTGGCAGCGAGGGGATCGCGCTCACGCCACTGCATCCCGGCGGCCGAGTCGAGATTGCGGGGCAGCGCTATGAGGCACATTGCTCGGTCGGCATTATTGAGAGCGGTGCCTGCATTCGAGTTGTTAGGAGTAGTGATTTCGAGCTGATCGTGGAGGCGGTCGCGACATGAGTATGATTTTGGGCTTTACCGCAGCTGCGGTGCTGTTGGTTTTTTTCGAAGTGCTACTCCCCGGAGGAGTTCTTGGCGTCTTATCCGCCCTATGCCTGCTCGCAGCCTCCTGGATTGGCTATGATACGTACGGGCTGATGGGTGGCGGTGCGGTTTTCTTCGGCACGATTCTGTTGATGACAATATTGGTATTTGTGGAATTCAAATTGCTTGGGAAGACTTCTTTCGGCCAAAAGTTTTTCTTAAAGTCTGCCATTGACGGACATACGCGTGCGGCGGTTGCTGAAGATTCTGTGATAGGCAAGGAAGGGTTGACTTTAACTCGCCTAAATCCGTCTGGAAAGATTGCGGTTGAAGGCAAGAGCTACGAAGCTTATTCACAAGATGGCTATATTGAGCGTGATCAGGCGATTGCGGTTGTGGGCCAAGACAATTTCAAATTAATCATTAAAAAACTATGACTACATTCATCCTCCCTCTCGCCGCCCTAGGTGGCTGGCAACTCGGTGCGGCCGCAATTCTGGCGCTCCTCATTCTGGTTCTCGTTTTGGTCATCGCGACCTTCTTTATGACTTGGCTCCGTGCCAAGCTATCGGGTGCAACTGTCGGCTTTCCGACTTTGATCGCGATGCGCCTGCGCCGTGTGCCCGCTTCGTTGATTGTGGACGCACGGATTACTGCAGTGAAGGCGGGCATTGAGGTCAGCGCGAACGATCTCGAAGCACACTATCTCGCCGAGGGTAATGTCATTCAAACAGTGCAGTCGATCATCGCCGCAGACAAGGCCAACATCGGCCTCGACTGGCAGCGCGCCTGTGCAATCGATCTTGCGACCAAGGGCACTGGCAAGTCCGTGCTCGAAGCGGTGCGCACCTCGATTAATCCGAAAGTGATCGAGTGCCCCGCGGCAGATAGCGGGCGGGCGACGATTGATGGTGTCGCTAAAGACGGCATTCAAGTGAAGGCGCGCGCCCGTGTGACGGTCCGCTCCAACCTGGATAACTACGTCGGTAGCGCGCTCGAAGAGACGATTATTGCCCGTGTAGGTGAGGGGATTGTGACGACCATTGGCTCGGCTGATTCGTATAAGTCAGTGCTGGAGTCGCCAGATAGTATCTCGAAAGTGGTACTGGAGCGCGGCCTCGACGTCGGCACGGCATTTGAAATTCTCTCAATCGATATCGCCGACGTGGATGTGGGCGAAAATATCGGTGCGAAACTACAAGAATCACAAGCGGAAGCGGATAAGAACGTCGCTCAAGCAAAGGCGGAAATGCGTCGTGCGGCTGCGGTGGCACTCGAGCAGGAAATGAAGGCCAAGGTTGAAGAGATGCGGGCGAAAGTCGTCGAAGCAGAGGCAGAGGTGCCGCTTGCATTGGCTGAAGCCTTCCGTTCCGGCAACCTAGGAGTCATGGACTACTACAAGATGAACAACATCAAAGCCGATACGGATATGCGCGACTCGATCTCTAAGGGGGACGAGAAGAAATAGAGTATTTGAATGATTGAGGCGGTCGTTATGGCCGCCTCATTACACTCAAATCCACAGATTATATGGAAAGTTTAGAAGAGATTTTAAAAGTCGTCGGTGGCCTCATCTTTGGGGCAATCTACCTCTTTGGGAATCAGATCTTTAAGGGTAAGGATGAGGACTCGCCAGGGGCGCCGACTTTGCCGCGTGAATCTGCTGATAGTGACGATGCCGCGCGTCAGCGCCAGGTTCAGGAGGCGATTCGTCGCAAAATCATGCAGCGGCGAGAGGCGACGGCGACTCCTACGTCTTCACCAGAGCCAGTTGTGGCGCATCGTGAGCTACACAAGCGGGTCGTCGAGCGGCACAAGGAAACTCATCAACGCGCACCGCACGTGGAGCCGACTCCTCAAGCGTCCACAGTGGATGATCGTTTTTCTTGGAATACATCGGACAATGTATACGAAGAGCAAATGCAGGCTCGCTTAGAGCAGATCGAAGCGACTAAGCGTCGCGCCGAAGTGCTCAGGCGTCAGGCGGGCCGGCCGACTACAGCAGCGAAGTCTCCGAATGGGCAGTCTCGTTCGACTCGCGGGAGCTTACCTGCGGGATCGGTTCGATCGGTTTTGCGCGATCCCGCCGCAGCACGCACGGCTTTTGTATATGGTGAGGTGCTAGGCAAGCCTGTTGGGCTACGACCGTCTGGGTGCGGTGTAAACTAAAGGAATTCTCCTGGCATCAAGCCAGTCATCACTCTCGGTGGGATTGTAGAGAGATCTGCTTCGCAGAGATGCTGCGCCTGTGGTACGGAGCACAGTGCGCGCGAGTAAAACAGTGCGCCACGGGTTGCGTGGTTTAAGGTTTAACTGACGCTCTACGGGATCGAAATCTTTGCAGTGCCTTCGCCTTCGGGACGTAGCTTTTCGCCGGCTGGATTAACGATCACTAGATTCTCACCTGCGGTGAATAAGATGTCGACCGGGCCACTCTTTGCGAGGGTGACGGTTTCACCACCACTGAGTGCTTTCCGAAGGAGATCTTGGTTGTCGTTACGCTGTTTAACGAGAACGTAAACATTGCCACTGGCAATCAGAGTGATGCTTTCTTCGGGGCTTGCAGGATTACTCGGCTCGGTCGATTCAGCTGTTTCGGTGATCGCAGCAGGATCGCGGAGATCATTGGTTTCAATCACAGGATCGTCGCCACTGCCTAAAATTGCTTTAATTAGGCTAAAGATCACCACGACGAGTGCGATTGTGCCGACGGCAACTAGCCCCGCTTTAATATAAAAAATCTTTTCACTCTCGTCTTCAAGGTTTGGCTCGCCTTCCTCTGTTTCGTCAGCGGGAGCATTCGCGGAAATTCTGCCGTAGGAAGGCTCTTCGTTTTGATCACCCGCCAGTTCAGTCGATGTTTCCTTGACGTCCATGCTGCCGAAAAGTTCGGCTCCTTTGGAACTGTTGCGGGATTTGCTTAGTAAATGCGCACTGTAGTCCGTGAGGATATTTTCAGGGTCGAGCTTAAGATAGCGTGCGTAGCTTTTGAGGAATCCGCGCTTGTAGATCTCAGGGAGATTGAAATTGAACTTGTTCTGTTCGATGTTTCCCAAAAAATCACTACGGATTTTAGTCGCCTCAGCGGCCTCCCGCAGGGAAATCCCCTTGCGCTTACGTGCCTCTTCAAATCGTTCGCCAATATTTTGCATTAGATGGGCATTATGTGAGCGTCTGGTTTTATATCGCAAGCACGGAATAGGGCGAAATCCACAGACCTAAATCTGATAGCATTACGACAGCACGAACCGCAAATCACCCCATTCGCCGTCTTGCCGCGAATCCACCCTAATTGTGTCTGCTGGGCGCAGTTCGGCAAATTTAGCTTCGTAGTGCGAGCGCACAAGGTTGAGCTCTTTGACTAGAATGCCACTGAGCGCTAGAGTGCCGCCTGATTTGACGCCATGCACGACGGGATCGCAGTGTGGAATCAGTACGTCGGTTTGAATATTCGCCAGTAACAAGTCGGCCTGCCTGCCTTTGAGGCCTTTTTCCAAATCAGCTACCTCAAATTCGGGTTTCGGGATGTGCGCGTTCTCGTCGGCGTTGCTGTGGCAAACGACGATCGCTTCGGGGTCGAAGTCGAACCCGAGGATCTTTCTGAATCCAAGCACTGCAGCCGAAAGTGCGAGCACGCCAGAGCCGCAGCCTGCGTCGATTAACTCGGCCGTATCCAGTTGGTCGATATTGGCATCGCGATAGTCTTGCAGGCGTCGCGCACACAGGCGTGTCGTCTCATGAGCACCTGTACCAAAGGCCATGCCAGCATCAAGATAGACGACCGCGGCTTCGGCGGGCGCTTTGAGGCTGTCGCGGTCCCAGAGCGGAATCCAGTGCAACTGTCGATCGTTCCATGGCTTGACGAACTCTTTATACGCATTTTGCCAATCTGCATCTTCAATCACGGTTTCGGTAAATGTCTCGGGCAAATTGGGGAACTCGATCCGTAGTTCGGCGAGTGCCGCGTGTCCGGTCTTGGCGTCGGCGAAGATACCAAACACTTCGAAAGGGTCGTCGACCTCTTTTTGCATGATACCCCAGTGGGCGGACTCGATTTCGAAAAAATGACCGTCAAGGAGGTCAGCCATTTCGTCGGGGATAATGGAGCGAAGTTCAATTTGTGTGCCCATGGTAATTAGTCTGAAAAAGTGAAGTACGAGTTAGATGCTGGAACTGAACAGCGGGTGCAATCGCACTAAGCGAGCGGCGAGGCGCTCCATCGAGTGGTGCTAGGTCAATAATATTTACAACGATTTAATCTTACCCTTACTCAAGCGGGCGACGACATCGGGCAGCAGTTGGTGCTCGACGATATGGACCTTCTTTTCGAGCAATTCGAGTGTATCTTGTTCTTCAATACGCACTTCTTTTTGGTCGATGATGGGGCCGGCATCGAGTGCTGGAGTGACCCAATGTACGGTGCAACCAGTGAGCTTTACGCCGTGATCGAAGGCTTGAGCAATGCCATCCATGCCAGGGAAACTCGGCAGCAGGCTCGGGTGCAGGTTAATCATGCGCCCCTCGAAAGCTTCGATGAATGGGCGGTTGATAATCCGCATGAAGCCGGCCAACACGATAAGCTTTGGAGAGAACGATGCGATGCGTTCGATGTAAGTTTGCTCGGCTTCGTCGCTCAGCCGGGCGCCTTTGCGCTTTGGGTCGATGTAGATCGCGGGCACTTGATATTTTTGCCCTAGCTCAAGGATGCCCGCGTCTTCGTGATCGCTAATGATCGCTGCAATCTTTGCCGCGCCGAGTTGCTTGTTCGCTTCTGCCTTTAACAGAGCCTCAGCGTTGGTGCCGCTGCCAGAGCCGAGAATGACGATTGGATAAGCCATGTAGTTAGAGTTGTTTGGTTATCAGTTATTGGTTTTCGGATTTAATTTTTGATCAACTGAAACTAAAGAACCGATAACTTGTAAACCCGCGTTAGCGGCCTAGCGAAAGAATTGCTTCGCTTTTTCGACGAAGGATTCGCTCATCGGGTTGGCCGGATCGCCACAGGCATCGGCGTATTCCTCGAGCTTTTTCTTTTGGTCTGCAGTGAGCTTGGTGGGCACTTCCACTTGCACGCGGATGAGTAGATCGCCTTTGCCATTGCCACGTAGGTGCGGGACTCCTTGGCCGCGCAGGCGGAAAGTAGTGCCAGTCTGCGTACCGGCAGGGATTTTGAGTGAGCCTTTGCCGAACAGGGTTGGCACATTGATCGAACCGCCGAGTGCGGCGAGGGTGAACTTGATCGGCACTTCGCAGAAAAGGTCATGGTCGTGGCGCTCGAAGAGCTCATGTTCTTTGACGTGCACGATGATGTAGAGGTCGCCCGCTTGGCCGCCCATTTGACCCGCTTCGCCCTTACCCGCAGAGCGAAGTTTCGAACCAGTGGCGACGCCGCCAGGAATGCGAACTTTGACCGTGCTGGTATCCATCTCGCGGCCTTCGCCGTGGCAGTTACTGCAAGGCTTCTCGATCGTTTGCCCAGCGCCTTGGCAGCTAGGGCATACTTGTCGAAAACTAATAAACCCGCGGTTGGACGACACTTGCCCTGCGCCACCACAAGTCGAGCAGGTCACCTTCTTCGAGCCGGGCTCGGCGCCTTCGCCGTGACATTTTTTACATTCGATCGGGCGTCGATAGCGGATTTCTTTTTCGCAGCCTTTGACGGCTTCTTCTAAGGAAATCTCTAGGTCATAGCGAAGGTCCGAGCCGTGAGCTGCTCCACTCGCGGATTGGCCACCTCCGCCGCCAAAAAATTCATCGAAAATGCCACCACCCCCGCCGCCGCGGCCGCCAAAGGCTTCGCGGAACATGTCGAACGGATCATGGCCACCGCCACCTCCGCCACCCATGCCACCTTGGAAAGCGGCGTGTCCGTAACGATCGTAGGCCGCACGCTTATCGGGGTCCTTTAAATTGTCGTAAGCAGAAGAAATATCTTTGAATTTTGCTTCTGCAGCGGCATCCCCCGGGTTTTTATCTGGATGATATTTGACTGCCAGCTTGCGGTAGGCCTTCTTAAGTTCATCGTCGGACGCATCGCGTGCGACGCCGAGGGTTTCATATAAATCTGCTTGTGCCATGGTGGTCTAAAAGGGGGTTATGCTTTTTCAGGGCCACTGGAAACAATTACACTCGCTGCGCGGATCAGTCGGTCATTCAGGCGATAACCTGCACGGACAGTTTGGATGACTTTGTCTTCCTCCACTTCATTCGATGATTGATGTGAAATACATTCGTGGAAATTCGGGTCGAAGGCATCGCCGTCTGGAATGAGTTCTTCGAGGCCTTGTTCGCTGAGTGCCCGCTTGAGCTGATCATCAACCATCTGGAAGCCGAGGGTGACGTCCTTTGCTTCGGGATGATTTTCGGCAGCCTGCAGGCCGAGTTTCATATTATCGAGTACTGGGAGGAGTGATTCCACTACGCTAGCCCCAGCACTGCGAATGATGTCCTGCTTTTCGCGGCCGATACGCTTGCGGTAGTTTTCCATATCCGCGACTGAAAGTAACCAGCGAGATTTCATCTCCGCTGCTTCGGCTTCGGCTTTCTCAAGAGGCGTGGCTTCAGCGATAGGTGTTTCAGTTTCTTCGGCAGTTTCTTCGACGACTTCAGCCGCTTCGGTTTCAGTAGTTTCGTCGGATGTGTCTGTGTTGTTGTCGGTCATTTTTCGAAAAGTATTGGCGCTTGCAGGTGCAAAAAGGCAGATCTGATTCAAGATTGAGCGCGGAAGTGTGTTGATTCCTTCGCAGAGATCAAGGACGCAGTTTTAGGCAAAAAGAGCGAAATTTAATTATTCGTGCGAAGTATTGTTCGCTTAGATGCCCCTTATTACACAGCTGCATTGGGGCGCTTCAAATGGTATGTCAGATGCTTCCGAGGCGGGACTAAACTGCCTTGTAAGACTGCTGGCTTTGTCTAGCGACTAGAACTGGTCGGTAATCAGCAGTGTGGTTGCTGTCTCGGCGACGAGCGTTGCGCTGGTGACGTAGGGCTGCAGGTAGTTGTTGCCGCCCACGAGCGTCTGGCCAGAAATTCCGTCTTTGACGCTGCCACTCACGATGTGGATCAGGCGAGCTTGTTCACCAGCGGCGAGCTCAATGGCGGTATCACCGGGCTGCAATTCCAGCTTGCGAATACGAAATTCGCTACAATCAGCCAACACCTGTTCGCCTGGAATGATGGTCAAAGCGTCTGGTTCAAAGTCGTCGAAGTCGATCGATTTGAGGGACTCCTCAATGTGCAGTTGCCGTGGTGCACCGTCCAGCCCGACGCGCCCCCAGTCGTAGACGCGGTAAGTGGTGTCGGAGTTTTGCTGGATTTCAAGGATCAGATTACCCGCGTCGATCGCATGCATGCGCCCGCTTTCGACTAGAATTGAGTCCCCGGCTTTCACGGGGAAGCGGTGCACGCAGTCCTCGGCTTGATTGTTGGCGAGCGCAGTCTCAAATTGTTCGCGCGTGACGCCCTTTTTCAGGCCGACAATGAGGGAGGCATCGGCGTTGGCATCAGCGACATACCAATTTTCGGTCTTTGGCTCGCCGCCGAGCGAGGGTGCGATCGCGGCTGGCGGGTGCACCTGCAGGCTGAGGCGATCTTGGCAATCGAGCCATTTGACGAGGATCGGGAAAGGCTTGGCAGGATCGCGGCCAGGGCCAAGGATGTCGGCCGCGGAACTTTCAAGCAGTTCGCGGATCGTTTGGCCAGCGAGTGGGCCGGAGGCGACGACGGATTGCTCGTCCGGGCGATCGACAATTTCCCAGCTTTCCCCGATGACTTGTCCATCGGGGAGCGTACGACCCAATTTTGCTTCGAGGCCTCGACCGCCCCAAACGCGTTCCATATATAAAGGTGTGAATTCTAGGAGTTGCATTTTTCACTTCTATGCAGGAGTTTGTTTAAATTGCGATATTCAATCGAATTCTTTTTGGATTTAAAGCAACGTATCTAAAACACATTCCATGGCCAGAAAACCGAAGAAAAAAGTCGCGCGAAAGAAAGTCGTCTCGCAACCACGTAAAGCCGGGTCTCGGCCAGTGTGGGCACTGGTGTTTTTTTGTATTGGCCTCTGTAGCTTTGTGGCGATCTGGGATTTCGAGCTTGCGCAGTCCCGGGTGTACACCACTGAGCCCGAAATGAACCTAGTCGGCGTCTTTGGAGCAGAAGTGAGTTTTTGGGCTTTTCATTTTATCGGTGTCGCTACGTGGTTGATTCCGCTCTATCTTTTATGGGCTGGGGTTCGCTTCATTCTGCAGCAGCAGCCTCGCCGCCGTATGGTGAGTGGCGTTGCAACCGTGGGCTCGTTAATGTGTGCGTCTGGTTTGGCGGCGATGATGGAGGTCATCGGCACGGTGAAGATACAAGACGGCATTTTTGCGCAGCAACTTTCGTCACACGTCGGCGGGGTTTTTGGCGAATTTGTTGCCGCGACTATATTGCAGCCGTTTATCGGCCCCTTTGGCAGTTTCTTGATCCTGTTGACGGGGTTCGTGGTCGGCTCGGTGATTGTCTTTACCGATAACCTCGGCCGTTTTCTTGATTATATTCAAAACGCGTATAGCGGCTTCCTTGCCGCGCGGGCTGGCTCGAAGGAAGAGCGTAAAGCTCTGCGGGCGGAGCGCAGGGAGGCTAAACGCCTCGCCAAAGCAGAGGCGGCGGCTGCCAAAGTACAACGCAAGGCGGACCGCGCCGCGGCTAAGGCCAGCAAGAAATCTCAACCAGCGCTTGCTGAGGACGATGAAGACGAAGAGGAGGCTGCCGATGACGATGGGCGTCGCCCATCATTGCTGCCTGCTTCGATCACTTCTCCTGCTGGCTTGAAGCGCGAACAGGCCAAAAAAGAATCGCCAGCCAAACAGGCCAAACAGGCTAAACAGGTTAAGCCCTTGATGGAAGAGCCCGAGCCGCCGATCGAGCAGCCGAAGCCGAAGTTTGATCCTTCGATGATCAAGGTCGTTGCAGAAGAGAAGACAGAAAAAGCCGTCGCGAGTATACCTGAGCGCCGCGGCGACTATGTGTTTCCACCGCTCAGCTTATTGGCTGAGCCGCAAGTTGCGGGCACTATTAGCGAAGAAGACCATGCCGGCACGATGCAAGCGTTGGTGCGTACGCTCGACGAGTTCGGCGTTAAGGTCATTCCCGGCGAGATTCATACTGGGCCAGTCATTACCCGCTACGAGGTAAAGCCCGCGCCAGGCGTTCGCGTCGAGAAGATCGTCAATCTAGACAAAAATATCGCGCTCGGCCTGCAGGCCATGTCTGTGCGTATTCTCGCGCCAGTTCCTGGTAAAGGCACAGTCGGTATCGAAGTGCCCAATAAGGTATCCGAGGCGGTCTGCATGCGCGACATCGTCGAGTCCAAGGCGTGGGGGGAAGCCAATGCGGAGATCCCAGTCGTGCTAGGTAAGGATGTAACAGGTAAGCCGATGGTGATGGATCTCACCAAGATGCCCCACGTGCTGATCGCTGGTTCGACCGGTTCCGGTAAAACGGTCTGTATCAACGCGATTATCGCATCGCTGCTCTACCACTCCGGGCCAGACGATCTTCGTTTCATCATGGTCGATCCGAAGGTGGTTGAAATGCAGATGTATAATGCGCTGCCGCACATGTTGATTCCGGTGGTGACCGAGGCCAAGAAGGTGCCGGGCGCGCTGAAGTGGCTGATCGCCGAGATGGAGCACCGCTACCAAATCTTTGCCAAGACCAATGTCCGCAATATCGCAGGCTTTAACGCCAAGCTGATGAAGGACAAGGAAGAGCAGGCCAAGGCCGAGGCCATGGATGCCGACATGACTCCAGAAGAGCGCGCTGCCGTGAGTAATATGCAAGTGCCCCGCGATGATGATGCTTTTGAGGTTCCGAAGAAAAAGCTGCCTTACATCGTCTGCATCATTGACGAGCTCGCCGACCTGATGATGGTCGCGCCTGCCGATATCGAGACTTGTATCGCTCGTATCGCCCAACTCGCGCGTGCCGCTGGTATTCACTTAGTGCTAGCAACCCAACGTCCCTCGGTGAACGTCGTCACCGGCGTGATTAAGGCCAACCTGCCCAGTCGTATTTCCTTCAAGGTGGCTTCCAAGATTGATAGCCGTACGATCCTCGATGGTGGCGGTGCGGAGGCGTTGATCGGCAGGGGCGACATGCTGTTTATCCCCCCAGGCACCTCCAGCCTGGTGCGTGCGCAGGGTGCGTTCGTCTCGGATGATGAGATCGAAGCGATTGTCGAATTCCTTAAGGAGAACAATGATCCACCGCAGATTGCTCAAGAAGTGCAGCAGCAAATTGATGCTGGAGGCGACGACGGCGGCCCGACTGCAGGTACCGGCGAGTCGGATGGTGATGAGCTTCTACCGGATGCAATCGATGTGCTGCGTAGCACCAAGCGTGCGTCCACTTCGATGCTGCAACGCCGCCTACGTGTGGGCTACAACCGCGCGGCTCGCTTAATGGAAGCCCTCGAAGAGCGCGGCATCGTTGGCCCCGAAAACGGCTCCAGTCCGCGCGAGATCCTAGTCGATCTGGATGTGATGTAGCTTCTTGCCCGATAGTTGGCTCTAGGAAATACAAAAACGCTTAAGCTCAACGAGTGATCATACGAGGACCTAGGCGCCACAATGTCTACTCATGTAGGCGACGGCGGAACTCCACGGCACAATGTTTTGAAGCCTAGTACGATTGCATCTGGTAGCAATGAATGAAGTCGACCGTTTTAGTGGATTACGGGTACGTCGAAGCTCACCGATCGCGATCAGGACGGCTTACTGTGTAATGTCGGCTAAATGGACCTTTCAATAATGAATCTGGGCCTCTTCTTCACTTCTGAATAAATTTTCGATATGTACTCACCGACAATACCGAGGCTGAGCAGTTGAATGCCTCCGATGAAGTAAATGGGTATGACAGAAGACGCCCATCCGGGCACTGCCTCGGGATCAAAAAACCTGACGCCTAGGGCCCAGATGATGAGCAGCAGGCTAGCAAAGGACACAAAAAATCCTAAGGCTGAAATCATACGCAGTGGCACTGGTGAGAAGCTAGTAATGCCATTGATTGCCAAAGAAATCATCTTGGTGACCGGATATTTAGAACTCCCAGCAAAGCGCTTGTCGCGGGTATATTCGACGATACTCGACTGGAAGCCCAGTGTAGGAATGACGCCTCGGATGAAAAGGTTGACTTCGCCATAGCACTTTAGGGCTTCTAGTGCGGGGCGACTCAGTAGTCTGAAATCTGCATGATTATGCACCAGATCCACTCCCATTTTCCCCAATAAATTATAGTAGGACTCTGCCGTGAAACGCTTCAGGAAGCTATCGCTGGTGCGTTTGTTGCGCACTCCATACACGACGTCGTCACCTGTTTTGAAATTGAGTAGCATTTGAGTGATTGCATTCACATCATCTTGAAGATCTGCATCGATACTGACGACAGCATCACCTTCAGCGGTATGGAGACCTGCTAATAAAGCATACTGGTGGCCTTTATTCCTCGATAATTTCAGTCCCTTGAAAGTCTTATTTTTCAACGCAAACGTTTCAATTAACTGCCACGTCATGTCCTTGCTGCCATCGTCCACAAAAAGAATATGGCTGGCTTGGTCGATGTCTCCGGATCGGATTAGATCAGCCAGCAGAGTGCCCAAACGATTCGCGGCCTCTGGTAAGACTTCTTCTTCATTGTAGCACGGCACCACGACTGTCAGCGTGGGCTCTTGGCGATTTGGCGGTGAACTGTGTTGGCTAGAGTTATTCATTGGTAGTGGTGAGATGCATATCTGTCTGAGAGCCAGAAAGTGAAGAGCTTACTTTTTCTGAAATTTGATTTTTCTAATGACTGTCCAGCTTTCCTTACATTTCGCCATTTTGGTGCCGAGGGAAATGGGCAGCAAACTAATGAGCTTTTTTCTAGCTTGGTACCATAGGGGAGAGATGTCACGGAGCGGTTGGCTATCGTCAACAATGTTAGTTTTCAATGTCGAAGGAAGCGAGCCGACTAGATCCTGATGAACGTATAAAAATGCGTTATATCGATACCAGGGTTCGATTCTTTTGTCGTTCATCAACTTTGGGCGGGTGTAATCAATCGCCACGTAGTGGTGTTTCGCAAATTTCTGACGCCAGAATTCATAATGCTGTTCGTTGATATGACTGTCACCACCTTGGCCAATGGCTGCCGCTGAAAAAAGGACACATTGGCCGTGTTTTACAATCGAGTCCACGAAATCATCCGAGCTTTGCGTCGGCAGGTGCTCTCCAACCTCTAAGCTTTGCACGAGGTCGAATTGTCGATTTAAGTTAAAGGGAGCGCTGAGGTCAGCTGCGGTAAACTCGTTCGGCGCAATGATCAAGCGTTCCTGCGCGACGTAGTCGCCATCGACGCCATGCACTTCTGATACCCCCAGTTTCTTCCAGACATCGAGCCAAGCACCTTCGCCGCAGCCGACATCCAGCACCGACTCAATCGGAAGGTGTTGTTTTAGTAGCGGAAGTAGTATCTCGGCAGAGCGCTGCGCTCCCAAGTTCACATAATCAAAGAATTCGTCGTCGTAGTTATGCATGTTTATTTTATTTGAGGTAGCGTTTGCTGCGTTCTAGTATGGAGGAGTATTTGCTTGGATCTGGGGTGCGATTGATTAGCTCGATTGCGCGGGCGAAGTATTTTTTCGCCAGATCTTCATTGCCTTGAGTTAGTAGAATTTGGGCAATCTCATCTTGGACTTCAATGATGTTGGGGTATTTTTGGTCAACCAGTTGCCATGCTTGGTGAGCCTTCGCAGTTTGGCCTGAAAGGCCGAGGTGTTTGGCATACGAGAAGTATGCCTTACCTTGAATGGAGGATTCTTGTTTGCTGGCCTCAGCAAAGGCGCTTGATGCCTCGCGGTGCAGTCCTAGATCCGCATAGACGATGCCGATATTGTTATAGGTGATTGAGGGCTCTGCTCCGTTTTTAAGTGCTTGTTTGTAATATTTCAGCGATTGGCGGAGCAGATCGGCGTCAGAACCGTGTTCATGCGCGAGCTTACGCGTCAGTTTGGCAACTTGCTCATGCAGTATACAATTGTCGGGCTGGTTCAGTATTTCTGCTTTGAGTGTGTCTATGGCGCTTTCTGTTTGTCCGAGTTGGTCGAGGGCTACTGCCAGCCCCTGCTTGACCTCAGTTACATCTGGGTGGCTTATTTCGAGTCGTTTCCAGGCATCTAGCGCTGCGGAGTATTTTCCTGCGAGATTGAGGTTTTTTGCATGCGAAAACTGCGCCTTGCCTTGGATCTTGGATTGATAGGACATCGCCACTTTGAAGGCATCGGCGGCCATTTCGTGCTCTTTGAGAGTTTCGTAGGCGATGCCCAGCAGGTTGTGTTTGCCTGCATCAGTGGGATTGATTCGTACCGACTGCTCATAATAATAAACGCTCTGCCGCAAGGTCGCCTCGTCAATTGGTTGACTTTGCGTTGCCTTCGCCAGCAGCGAATTCGCATAAATCGAATTAATCAGCACACTGTTTGGGGAGGTATGAATATCTCGTTGAACCAAGCTTAAGTTACTTTTCCAGTCGAAGTTTCGTTGTACTGTATAGCCGCAGTAGCCAAATAGCAGCAACCCGAGTGCCGCGTAAGTAACCTTCGGAGCTTGTTTAAAGAGCCATTGAAATAGCAGAGCGAGGCCCAAACAGATGCTCAACGATGGCAGGAATAGCCATCGCTCGCTGACGATGTTAGGAATCGAAAATAGCAGATTAGAAAACAGAAAGATGGTGATCAAGTAGCTACCACAGGTAAAGCCGATCAAATTGCTACGCTTAAGGTTAAACAAGAACAGCAGTGTAATGATCGTATACAAAACGGCGGGGAAGAGGCTCGCCATCTCATAGGCCTCTGTCATCGGGATGCTTGCATGCACATACATCATGAGTAGCGGGTAGGGCAGCAGCAGTAGCTGTAGGTTTTTGCCTAGTGCGTACATGCGCAGGCCTATTTGCTGGCTCAGGCCGTCCGCCAGGTAGACAGCGTTATTCATGCCGTTGGTGTCGAGTTCATTGGCATTTTCGCCAAATACCAGTGCGCGGCCGATGAGGTAGGCGATGATGGCCACTGCCATTGGGGTCAGTGAAAGCGCAATCTTCGATAGTTTCTGGGGCGTAAAGGTGAAGAGCAGCAAACCAGCCACCCCGATGAGTGTCACAATGGTTTCTTTGCACAGCAACGCTGCCAAGAAAAGTAGGCCGGAGCAGAATAAGCGTAAAACTCCTTGTTTTTGGTGATAATCCCAGAGCTGGTGCAGTGAGAGCAGGCCTAGCAGTAGGGCGAGCAGGTCGCCGTTGCCTTTGATGTTAGCGACCACCTCTGTATGGACGGGGTGGGCGGTGAACAATAAGCTGGTCACTAGGGCCAGGCTCGATCCGTGTGGAAGATTTTTAAACACTTTAAGCAGCAGCGTAAACAAAATCCCACATAAGCACGCATAGCTCAGGATGTGTACCAAGTGGAATTTGGCGGCGCTGAGGCCAAAAAGTTCATACTGCAGTGCGAGCGCGGTTAACTGCAGCGGTCGATACACATGTAAATCATTGTCAGGTTCATAGCCCCACCAAGAGCCGTGCGTAAAAATATCGCCAATCCCGTTTACGCCCTGCAGCACTGACTGGTGCTTGGTGAGCACTGCTTCATCGTCAAAAACAAAGCCATTCCACAGTGTATTAAAATAGAGCGCGACCGCGAGCAGCGAGATCAGTATGATGCCCAGCCGAACGGTGGTGACTTTATTATCAAACATATGACTTGGACAATCGCTTGTACTAAGCCTGTCAAATATAATAGTGGTTTGGCTCGTGGCGATATGTTCTTTTTACGTATGTGTGAATTTTTTTGGGGGGGCGTTAGTTTTTTCTTGCAGATCGGTGAAATTCCTATTTAAGAGTGGAATTTATTGTTAAATAACTACATTTGAAAATTTCACATCAATACTAACAGCAGCAAGAAATGAATAATCATAAACTTACAGTACACACAAGTCTCGCGGCAATCCTGCTACTATCCGCAGGGCAATTGCAGGCGCAAGCAACAGCATATGACCTTACGCAAGATGCATCTATCGCTACTAATTCTTCAGATATCGCCGAAAATGCTATAGCTATCGGCTCGCAAGCAATAGCGATCAATAATAATAACTCGAGCATCCTGACGAACTCGTCTGGCATCGCCACTAATAGCTCGGATATTGCGGCACTCTCGATTTCTT
>Ga0209532_1000878_pt1 | contig 24890 bp, 26 predicted proteins | sample COG_02_FD_184746 | JGI IMG/M metagenome (GOLD analysis project Ga0209532, IMG submission 184746) | Pelagic Microbial community sample from North Sea - COGITO 998_met_02 (SPAdes) (version 2) | ecosystem: Environmental > Aquatic > Marine > Neritic zone/Coastal water | place: Helgoland, sampling... | reverse complement strand
CACCTCCATAGTGCGCAAGGTCTCCGGCATTGATGCTCTAGTAGAGCGCGTAGTAGAAAACTTACCGGGTCTTAAACAGGTCTGGGTATGTGGCGATTTGGCCCGTGGGGTGGAATCTGAGATTATTGATGCCCTTTTAGTAGGGGAACAATTGGACAGCACGTATATCGGAGGGTTAAGTGGTAAAGTAGAAAAGCTCACCGGTAAAAAAGTACACTCCCAGATCTTAGAGTCTATACCTGCCGATAAGGTTGCAGCATGTTTATTGGTGTGGGAAAAACAGGGCGAACAATGATTGCCCGGTTGCAAGCACTAGTTATAGCAAACAACAGGGATAAACAGACGATAGACATCGTATTGACATGAAGAAAAAAGCAGTCATAGTATCCGGATACTTTAACCCCATACACATGGGACATCTGGAGTATTTTAATAATGCCAAGGCAATATCAGACGAGCTTTTTGTGATCGTGAACAACGACCACCAAAGAGCGCTAAAAGGCAGCAAAGAGTTTCAAGGGGAAGAAGAGCGCATGGTTATTGTGTCTAACATTAAGGCAGTGGATCAAGCGATTCTTTCCGTTGATAAAGACCGTACGGTTTGTGAGACATTAGAAAAGATCGCTAAAGATTTCTGCGATAACTATGAGCTGGCTTTTGCCAACGGCGGCGATCAAAACAATGAAACTATACCAGAACGCCCAATCTGTGAAAAAATGGGCATCACCCTCATTGATGGGTTAGGAGATAAAATTCAATCGAGCAGTTGGTTGCTCAAGAAAATATAGGCTTCGGTTATGAGTAAAGTAGCACTAATCACAGGAATAACGGGGCAAGACGGAGCGTACCTTGCCGAATTCCTTTTAAAGAAGGACTATGTTGTCCATGGTTTAAAGCGAAGAACATCACTGTTCAATACCGATCGTATCGATCACTTATATCAAGATCCGCATATTGACGGAGCAAAGTTCTTTCTTCACTTTGGCGATATGACTGACAGTACGAACCTTGTTCGCTTAATTCAAGAGATTCAGCCAGATGAGATTTATAACCTCGCTGCGATGAGTCATGTTCGTGTGTCATTTGACGTGCCTGAATATGTAGCAGACGCTGATGGTATTGGAACCCTCCGGCTGCTAGAGGCTATTCGGATTCTTGGTCTTGAGAAGAAGACACGTATTTATCAAGCCTCCACTTCTGAGCTATATGGTAAAGTACAAGAGGTGCCTCAAACAGAGACAACACCGTTCTATCCGCGCTCTCCTTATGCTGTTGCAAAAATGTATGCGTATTGGATTACTGTGAATTACAGAGAAGCCTATGGAATGTTTGCTTCCAACGGTATTCTTTTTAACCACGAGAGTCCTATTCGTGGAGAGACTTTCGTAACACGAAAGATTACCCGTGCAGTATCTCGTATTGCTTTAGGGCTTCAAGATAAATTCTATTTAGGGAACTTAGATTCTAAAAGAGATTGGGGGCATGCCAAGGATTACGTTCGTATGATGTGGATGATTCTCCAAGCAGAGGAGTCTGAAGATTGGGTGATTGCAACCGGAAAAACAACTAAGATTCGTGACTTTGTGAAAATGGCTTTTGACCATGTCGGCATTGAGTTAGAATTTTCTGGTTCAGGAGTTGATGAGGTGGCTAAAGTGGCAAAGTGTAACAATCCTAAATATGAGCTTGAAGTAGGTAAAGAAATTCTGGCAATTGACCCAAAATATTTCCGTCCGACGGAGGTAGACCTGTTGATTGGGGATCCAACCAAAGCTAAAGTGAAACTCGGGTGGGAACCACAGATTCAGTTGGCTGAACTCGTAGAGGATATGATGAGTTCTGACCTAAAATTGATGGAAAAGGATAAGTACCTCGAAGAAGGAGGTTATCAAACTCTAAACTATTTCGAGTAATGATTAAAAAGTCGAATAAAATCTATATTGCAGGCCATCGTGGAATGGTAGGGTCGGCATGTTGGAGAGCACTAGAAGCAGAGGGGTACAGCAACCTTGTTGGAAAGACTTCTAAAGAGCTGGACTTGCGTGATCAGAAGGCTGTTGAAGAATTCATAAAATCTGAGAAACCGGTAGCCATCATTGATGCTGCAGCAAAGGTTGGAGGAATCCTTGCTAACGACACATATCCTTATGAATTCTTGATGGACAACATGCTCATTCAGAACAATCTCATTCGTTCTGCTCATGAAAATGATATTCCAAAATTCATTTTTTTAGGGTCGAGCTGCATCTATCCAAAGCTTGCGCCTCAGCCTTTGAAAGAAGAGTACTTGCTTACAGACTCTCTTGAGCCAACTAATGAGTGGTATGCAATTGCGAAAATTTCTGGGGTAAAGCTCATAGAAGCTTTAAGAAAGGAGTACGGAAGAGATTTTGTATCGCTTATGCCTACTAATCTCTATGGCCCTAATGACAACTTTGACCTAAAGTCTTCTCACGTTTTACCTGCAATGATTCGGAAGTTTCATGAGGCAAAGCTGAATGGGAACGCTCCTGTTGAACTCTGGGGAACCGGCTCTCCAATGCGTGAATTTCTTCACGTGGATGACCTGGGTCAAGCCGTATTATTTGCTCTTGAGAATAAGCTTGAAGAGCACTTGTATAACGTTGGAACCGGGTCGGATTTAACAATCAAGGAGTTGGCGGAATTGGTCCAAGTGATTATTGGACATAAAGGAATAATTCAATGGGATACAAATAAGCCTGATGGGACAAAACGCAAGCTATTGAATAGTCAAAAATATTTGAAATTAGGTTGGCTTCCAACTTACAGTCTTGATAATGGAATCAGAAATATTTATAAATGGTACTTAGCTAATCATGGTTGAAAAAATAATTTACAAAGAACTGTTATTAGGCATATTGCTAAGAGGCAGTTTCGAAAAAAAAGGTATCGAATTTTTTACAGATGATCAGTCCTCTCAGCAGTTAGGATATATGAAGCGTGAAAAAAACTATGATATAATTCCGCATCGCCATAATCTAGTCTCTCGTGACGTTCGACATACTCAAGAGGTTCTATTTATTAAATCAGGAAAAGTCAGAGTAGATTTCTATGATAATGACGAAGATTACCTGTTTAGTAAAATTTTAAATCCGCTAGACACAATTTTGTTATGTGACGGTGGACATGGGTTTCATTTCATTGAAGAAAGTGAAATGATAGAAGTAAAACAAGGCCCATATTTAGAAGAAAGAGATAAGGTAAGGTTTAACCCACAGCAAACAGAAATTATTGTTCAAGATGACTTTTAGTGAATACGCAAAGTTCTATGATCTTTTATATCGAACGAAAGATTATAAATTTGAATTTGAGAATATCTTAAAAAGAATCCCTGTCAATGAGATAGATAACGTACTAGAGTTAGGATGCGGTACAGGTACTTATTCTGTCATTGCGGCAGAGTATTTTGAAAATGTTTCAGCAATCGATTTGAGCCAAGACATGATCAAATTAGCGGAGCTCAAAAATAATAGATCAAATATTTCGTATTCTGTGAGCGACTTATGTAAAGTCGAGTTTTCCGAAAAATTTGACCTTATATTTTCTTTATTTCATGTATTTAGTTATCTCACTTCAATTGACTCCTTGAAGGAAGCGATAGAGGCAGCATCAAAACATATGAAAGTAGGGAGCTTTTTATGTTTCGACGTTTGGTCGTCTGCCGGCTTCGTTTCTAATAAACTCGAAACTCGCCGCAAAGAGGCTATGGACAGGGATGGATCGCGAATAATTAGATATTCATATTCTAATCATAATCCAAAAGAAGAAACAGTATTGGTGAATTTTGATTTTGTGGTGCTTGAAAAAACAGAGACACCAAAGTTTTTTCAAGAGCAACACTTGATGAAGTACTGGTCTAAGGAAACTATTTGTAATGTCGCTGATGACTTTGGTTTATCGTTAGTAGAATCTTTTGATTTGCATACTGGTGCTGGAGTGTCAAGCGAATCATTTGGGATAACTTATTTATTCAAGAAAATGCGATAAATATAGAGTAATGTCGAATACACTAATAGTAACTCCAGGTCTAAGTACATGGCGTCATGTGACAACTTTACTGAGAATTGTGATAACTAAAAGTTCTCATAAGAACATCTATATTACTACACACTATGGCTTGTGTGGTGGATTAGATATGTCTACTGGTTCAAATTTAGGTTATTGGAGGAGATTGCGACTACAGATAACAGCGGCAGTTCGTTACAGAATATTTTTGGTTTTATTCCGGAAGTATAAGGTTCTTCATTTGTCTGAATATAAAACAAAGGATTGCGCGGAACAGATTGATCAATTTTTTAAACACCTTCCTAGAAAGATATCAATTAACGAACTTCTCAAATTTGAATTCAGAGGAATCCAATTCGGCAGAGAGTTGCTATCCAGTATCCAACGTAATAGCTTTTCTAATACATTAAAGGAGTACTCGTTTGTAAAAGCAAGTGTTGAGCGCGACTTATTAATAAATGCGTTAGAGCTAATCTATTGCTACGAGCAGCTATTTATCAGAAAAGAATTTGAATCAGTATTTGTAAATGAAGTGTCATATGTAAACTGGGGAATTCCGGTAAAATGTGCCTTTAAATTCAATATTGAGGTGCATCACACGAGTTATGGATATTTGGGCGATCAATACTACTATATCATGCGATATCAAACTAATAAAGATGTTTATATCCCCCCTGGTTTTGAAGCTACTAATTTTGATAATCCAACTACATTAAAAAATTCGTCAATAGTGAATTCTGTTAATACCATTGGAGTATGGGCACACCTTTGTTGGGATTCTGCCGGTGTTTATGGCGATCAATTATACCAGTCTTACAACGAATGGCTTAATGCCGTCTATAACGTCTCATTGGAGAGAAAAGATATGTTGTGGATTTTTAAAATTCACCCTCACGAGGTAAGTAGTGAGAATAATCCAAGAAAAGAATCAACAAATCAAGCGAATAATACTTTAACCTATTTATTGGATTTAGTAAAACCGGATGATTATCACATTAAAATTGATTTTAATGCTGAGGTGAAATGGGAGGATATTGATGCCTTTACAACAGTAACCGGAACGATACGCTATGAAGCTGCGGCTCAAGGTAAAACAGTTGTTTTATCGGAGAGAAGCGGCAAAATGAGTGGGGGCTTTTCATTTTATAGTAAATCCAAGGATGAGTATCTAAATAACTTAAGAAAAATAGATAATATTTTTATCGGAGAAAATGAAATAAATAAAGCAAAAAAGTATCGACGTAATTATTATTCTAAAAATCGTTATATAAATATCACATATGCTCAGAGTAAAAAAGATCTAATAAATTTAATTTTTAATGGATATATTCGATAAAATATTGCGTGGATCATTTATTAATATGATCTTCAAATTTCTAAGTGTTGGAGTGGCATTTATCATTGCGAAAGTATTTATCGTAAATTATGGTCAAGAAGCTTATGCTATTTGGCTTTTAGATCTTGCTATAGTTAGTTACTTAAGTGTAGTCATTAATGGTGTTCCCGGCGGAGTTTTAAAATATTTTTCTGAAAATGAAGTAGATAATAAACCTCAGGAAAATGTTGTGCTTTATTATGATACAATCTTGTTATATAGCCTCGCTGGAATCCTTTCTTGTGCTATTGTATTTTTATTTGCCGATTCAATAGTAGATCTGTTTAGCATATCGTATTCTGATCATTTGGTTTTAGTACAAATGTTAAAGTACAGTATGAGTCTTCTCGTGTTTATTTGGCCTTTGTACGTTGCGGAGAATATATTTCAAGCTTTGATGAGATACGATACAATTAATCTATATAAGTCGAGTGGATTAATAGTAGGCGCAGTTTCGCTATGGATGAGTTTAGAATTGAATCTAGATATAGTTTATCTGCCAATTGTCTATTTCGCCCCACAATTACTAGCAATGCTACTTCTTAATTTAAAACTTTCGAGGGTCATAAACTTGAAAATGAAATACGATTTAGACCTTAAGCGTTTAAGAGCTTTATTGACCTTTATCGGTCCTCTTATTTTAGTGGAACTTTCTTCATTACTATCATACGAGGGTGAAAAATTGATGATTGCAAATCGTCTAGATATGAAAGCTTTAGCAGAGTATTCTATTATAACACTTGTGCCATTGAATGTGCGGGCATTTTATGGAATACTTACAATAAGTGTTCTGCCTGCTGTTTTTAAATTGGCTTATGTTGGAAACGACGATGGGATTGAGCGGATTCTAAGTAAAGGTTCAAGATTCTTGTTCATATTCTTAAGTCCGGTAATATTGGGTGTTGTTTTGTTGAGTACAGAAATACTGAACTTTTTTATCGCGGAAAATGAGTCATACTTGGACTATAAATTCTATTTTGAACTAATGTGCCTATTGCTATTATTCTTGTTGCCTTATTCGGCTTTTATAAGTAGAGTATTAATTGGAATGAGCCGAATCAAGTTTATTCTTTATTTTACCCTTATTATCAACGCGATAAAGTTGAGTTTGATTTATTTTATTTCGAAAGACTATGGTATAGAAAGCATATTCATCATTTCAATTATCGTCTCGCTTATAGGTGGTTTAATGATAGGTGTATATGCAGTGAAAACTATACCAATTAATTGGCGGAATTACTTTAAGGATGCTAGTAAAAATATTTTTGGATTTCTTTTGGTGTGTAGTGGTTCTAAAATATTTCTGAAAGAGGTAGATTCAATATTAATAAAATCTCTTTTTGTACTTGTATTGGTGACTATTTACTTTTTACTACATTTCAATAATGAGGTTAATCTTCGAAAAATAATAAGAAATATATGACCAAATGAGTATTGATCAGGTGTTTATGTTCAGTGGGGTTTTTATTTTCCTACTAAGCTTAATTACGATCGTTGTAGAGCGGAAACTTTCCATAATACCTATTATTTTTGGTTTGTTGTTGTGGGTGCCTTCTGGTGATCAAACTATTGTGTACAACTTGAGTATCCCCGAGCTGTACATTTATAGCGTGGCTGTGATGTTGATATTGGTAAATGGCTTCCTTAGCTTTTTGTTAATACTGGAAATCGCATACGCTGTTAGTGTAACGCTTTATTTATCTCCGGATTATAAGTTTGGGTTTTATTTTCTACGAAATTATCTTATCATTCCATTTTGTTTATTTCATTCGATGAATTTTTTGTTAAGGAATGGCACGAGCTTACAATATGCAAAAGATACCTTTAGCTTAGTAATAGCTTTCTTTTGGACTTGGATATTTGTAAATGATATTTCAGGTATGTTTAGCCAAGTTGGTTTAGAACATTCAGAAGGTAGACTAGGTGGGGTGCCCTTACTACCGTTTGGATCGTGGGCCTATCTCGGAAGTGTCCAATTAGGAACATTAATAGGAGTGTCTTTTGCATTTTCGTTAAGTATTTCAAATAAGGTATTCAAATGGATGGCTGTGTTGCTGCTCCTTTACTTATTATTTCGGACAGGATCGAGGGGTTCAATGATGGCAGTATTTGCTATGGGTATTTTTTCTTTAATTAGGCATTTGTTCAATCGCAGGTTTACCTGGATGACAATAGTAGGGATTATTATAGCTTTAATACTTGTCGTAATTCTTGGGCAAAATTTTTATTATATTATAAGCCTTAATGATAGATTACAAACGTTAACGGCTTTAGATAAAGATGGTAGTTTTGGATATCGCCTTTTGAGTATTTCAAATGCTTGGATAGAACTCGGTGAGCATCCATTCGGCACTGGTTTTGCACGAGAAGGGAAAGATATTTTTAATGAGCATAATCTATTCGCTTGGATTTCAGTAGCTATGGGAATACCGGGAATTATGTTACTCCTTTATAAGTTGCGTTTTCTTTGGAATACCGAGATATTTTATTTAAAACTATTAGTAATTGCTGTCATGGTTAACGGGTTTTCTGACCCTATGTTAATGGAAGGTATTCAGTCCCTTTTCATTAGTGTGGTGGTATGTTTGGGTATAATTGAATTTAAAATGCACAAAAGTGGTCTTGTTAATTTGTAAGGAACACCGAAGGGCCCTATTACTAGAGCGCCTTTATTTTTATTTTGGAGAATCTGTAGAGTTTAAATGGCATTACGATCTTCCGAAATTTTATAATCGCGAATCTGTTGTGTTGATAGATGGATATGATTTTGTGAAGAAACATCTTTTTATGATGAACTCCCCTTTTTATAACATTTCGGAAGAATCAAATCACTTGAGCGCATGGGAATGGCATAGGGCGCTAAATTTTTACTCGAAGCGTTACGTGACGGGGCAAATATTAAATAATGGGGGCATTAAAGTACAGAATCTGACTTCGCTATTATTTCATAAAAATCAAATTTACTTGGCCATTTTTCTTTCTGTTTTATTTCGTTTTCTGGTATTAAGAAAACTTTTTTTTGTCCGAAAAGAGGTAGGTAGAATACCCTTGGTAGCAGATTCCTACGATGATGTATATGTATTTGGAACGGGAGAGTCTTTAAAAAATTTTAAAGTAATTGATAGTAACGCCGCGGTCATAGTTTGTAATACCATAGTCAAAAATAAGGCGCTTTTTACAAATTTAAAGCCAAATGTAATGGTAGCTGGAGATGCCTTATACCACTTTAGCGACGAGCTGTTTTCACGTAAATTTCAAAAAGATCTTAAGGAGTGCCTAGATCAAATGCCGCGTACACAGTTTATTTACCCTCAGATTTTTGAGAGTTTCATGTTGCGTACTTATGCAGGAGCGAACAAAGGTCAATTGCATAGTTTGCCGGTTCTTACAGAGAAGAAAATGACATCAATTCAGAGAAGTGGATCTCTGCCAAGATTAGGTAATAGTTTTAACCTACTATCATTTCCGATTGCTACTTTCATAGCCAGGAAAAATATATTTTTTATTGGGTATGATGGTAAATCGAAAACTGCCAAAAATTTCTGGAAAAATAATGAGGACACGTTCTATAGTAAAGAGGCTGAGGCGTTATTAGAGAAAAACAAGGCTTTTCGGAAATTATTCTTAGACAACCAGAATTATAGTCAGAAAGTTTTTGGTGATAAATTAGAAGAGCGTATGGCTGAGGTAGAGAAAACAGGTATTAACCTTGTTAGTCTCTTTCCTAGTAATACAGAACCCTTTAATAAAAGATATTATGGAAACCAATTGGACAGCTATCGTTCCAATGAAACTTGAAAGTGAACGCGTACCAGGCAAGAATTATAGATTACTAGGCGATAAACCATTATTTTATTATGTAATATCGACCTTGTTGGAAACTGGGGTGTTCGAAGATATAATAATTGATATTGATGACTTGAAATTGAAGCATGAACTACTCAAAGAGTTCCCTCGCGGACTTACAATTCTAGAGCGCAGCCCCGAGTTAAGAGGAAATTACGTTTCAATGAACGAAATAATTCTAGGAAGACTTAAAGATGTAAAAACAGAATTTGTATTACAAACACATGTTACAAGTCCTTTTCTGAAAAGAGGAACTATTTCTAGTGCAATAGAATGCTTCTTAAACAACGTTGTTAAGAAAGAAGCGAATGACTCGCTTTTTTCAGTAACAGACAGTTACAAGCGTTATTACTTTAAGGAAAAGCCTGTGAATCATGATGGTCGAATGCTGACCACTCAGTTTTTACATCCAATACAGGAAGAAAATTCCTTGTTTTATCTATTCAGCAAGTCAAATTTTTTAACAAATCAAAATCGTATTGGACATCAACCTATTTTCTATAAAACAGATGAATTCGAGGCGTGGGATATTGACACAGAATTTGATTTTATAATTGCGCAAAAATTAATTACAAATGTTTCAATCTGATTTAAAAAAAAGAATTTCTAGTGGTGAAAATTTGGTTGGAGGTTGGCTTAGCTTAGCCTCTGAGCTTTTTGTAGAGTTTTATGCGCAAGCTGGTATAGATTATCTAGTAATAGATTGTGAACATGCCATCATAGAGGGCTCAGTGTTACAAAGGATAGTTAGAGAAAGCCAATCAAATGCTTTACCGATTCTTGTTAGGGTGGCAGAGCTAAACGCGGCTTACATAAAGATGGTACTGGATTATGGGGTCGATGGTCTCATTATACCGAATGTGAAAGATTTAGCTCATTTAGAGGAGGCATACAGAATGATGAGCTATCCACCACATGGTACGCGAGGTGTTGGTATAAACCGTGGTCAAGATTATGGATCTTCCTTCAATGACTATATGAATAACAAAGTTCTCAATCTAGTTTTGATAGGTCAAATAGAAAACAAAGAGGCCATAAAAAACTTAGAGGAAATATGTTCGATGAAATTCTTGGATTCTTTGATAATCGGTCCCTACGATCTTTCCACCTCATTAGGTATTCCGGGTGATTTCGATAACAAGCTGTTTTCTGAGGCGATGAATGAGTTTGAACAAGTTTGTCGTATGTTTAAGATGCCAATGGGATTCCATGTGATTTCGTCAAATCCACTAGACTCAATTCATAAATATAAACTGGGTTACTCTAATATTATTTATAGTATCGACTTTAAAATATTCCATGATACTTTACAGAGCGCTATAAAAACAATAAGATCGAGCATATGAAAATTTTAGTTTTTGGCGGTACTGGATTTTTAGGATCTGCCCTATGTAAGACAATAATAAGTCGAGGATATTCTTTGACTGTGGCAGATGTTAAACAGCCGAATTTCGACTGTAGATACCTATATTGTAATATTCAAAATGCGGAACATATAGAGACTTGTGTTTCACAGGGATTTCAAGTTGTTATTAATTTGGCGGGTTATTCTAATATGCGCCAAAGCATTTTACAGCCAATACTAACAATAGAGCTAAATGTTTTATCTAATATGTGGATAGTTGAGTCATGTCTACGCCACGGTGTAGGGCATTTTCTTTATGCAAGTAGTGCCTATGCTACATCAAATAAAGGTTCGTTTTATGCTATTTCTAAACGAATGAGTGAACAGGTCATTGAAGAGTATGCCAAGAGAGGTAATATGGATTATAATATCATTAGGTATGGTTCAGTATACTCGAACTTTTTGAGTCACAATAATGGCATGTATAAACTAGTAGATGATTTGCTTAATAATTGTGAATATCATTACGAAGGTCATGAGGATGAAATACGAGAATATATCCACGCAGATGATGCTAGTTCGTTGACTTTAGAACTTCTTGAAAATGATAAGTATAGAAATCGAACCGTGTATTTTACAGGTAATCAATCCTTTAAAAGAAGTGAATTGTTCGAGATCATCAAGGAAACAGGGGCGGTAGATACGAAGATATTTTACATACAATCTAAAGAAGTTGATAATTATAAATCGACCCCATTTACTTTGTTAGCTGAACCGGCGCTTCGTTTCACACCGAACCCAGGTTGCGATTTATCTCAAGGAATTTATGAGATAGTTAGAGCAATCAAGGAGAAAAGAGGATGTTAAAAACTCAATTAAATAGTACACTAAAGAAGCTTGCAAAAACAAATAATAGGATAGTTGTGGGTATAAGTGGGGGTAAAACCATCATCAAACTATTGCCATTTCAGCTAGATTCGCACGTACGAAAGAAGTGTTTCTTTATACTGATTGATGAACGAATTGTTCATTGGGATTCAATTAAATGTAATTTAAGAAATCTAGAAGCAAGTGATCCTCAAATTAATCTTTTTGGGCCGATATCGAAACACCAAAACATGAGTGCTTTGGATTATCAACTGTGTATTGAAAAAATTGTGGACACACCTTTGGATAAACTAGAACTTGACCTTTTGATTTTGGGCTTTGGTTTGGATGGCCATGTTGCTTCAATTTTTAACGACAATGAGTGTGATGATTTAATCTATTATTCTGTTAACAAAGAAGATAGCTCAAAAAGGATGACGTTTTCAATGAAATTACTATTAAGATCTAGACAGATTTATGTTATCTCAAATTCTAGAGAAAAAACGAAGTTGCTGGAGAATTTAGAAGTTGGACTACCAATTCATAAGTTAATTAAACATAATAATTCAGATAAATTATGGATTTTCGAAGTTTAGATGCTGTGTTTTGGGATTTTGACGGTGTTATAAAAGACACGCTCGAAATTAAAGGAGAATCTTTTGTTGAAGTTTATGAAAATTTGCCTTTAAAATTTAAACAGCAAATATTAAAATATCATTATGATAATGGAGGTATGCCTAGAATGCAAAAATTTGCATTTTGGAATGATAAATATAACATTGTCAGCGATGATAAAAAGAAATTAGTCCTTGAACAAAGTATAAAATATGAGAGTATAGTACTGTCAAAACTTATGAAATGTCCGTGGAATGAGGGTTTTGATTTGCTTACCAAGGAAATACTAGATTCGGATTGTAAAAGTTTCATAGTAAGTGGCGCACCACGAAAAGAGTTACTTGAAATTCTCGGTGAATATGCGAAATATTTTGTGGAAGTTTTAGGAGGTGACAAGTCTAAGACGGAACATCTTGAGGATATAAGAGCTAAATATGGAATTTGTTTGGAAGAATCAATTTTCATAGGCGATGCAGAGTCAGATCATATTGCTGCGAATGACTGTTCAATTCCATTTATATTGAAAAGACACTCAAAGAACAGACATCTTAAACCTGGGAATTGCCTGGTTGAGATACACTCATTAATAGAATTGTTATGAAAATTTTGGTAACAAGTACTTCATTTGCATCGGTTCAAGGGAAGCACATCGACTTGTTGGAGAGCATGCGTTTTGAGTTGACGTATGCGCAGGGGCCTATAATTGCTGAGAGGTTAATTGATATTATTGGTGATTTTGATGGCATTATTGCTGGTGACGATGAATATACCTCTGCCGTATTAGAAAGAGGTAAGCAGGGGAGATTAAAAGCAATTGCGAAGTACGGAAATGGCTTAGACAGTTTTGATCTTGTAACAGCGAAAGATTTAGGTATTCTAGTACAGAATTGTGGAGGAGGCAATGGAAGTACAGTTGCTGAACATGTTTTTGCATTGTTGTTGAGTCATTTAAAAAACATTGTGAATAATAGTATAGACTCAAGAAATGGAAAATGGAATCGTCCAATAAATACTTCTTTAAAAGGGAAAAAAATTGGCGTAATCGGAGCTGGAAGTGTTGGTATAAGGGTCATCGAACTTGCACAGTCATTTGGTTGTGAAGTCTTTTATTATGATTTAAATGAACTCGATAAAGAAATCAATTACGCAGTAAGGTGCAATACGCTTAAAGATATTTTTATGGTGTCTGACATTATAAGCTTGCATCTTCCATTAAATACAAATACGAAGCAACTAATAAATGCTAGATTGTTTAATTATTCTCAAAATTTAATTTTAATTAACACTGCGCGAGGCGGTATTGTTAATGAGGAAGATCTGGTTGCTGCCTTGAATTCAAATAAAGTACAAGTATACCTGACAGATGTTTTACATAAAGAACCATTAGACAGTTCATCAATAATATTCGGTAGAAAAGACGTAGTAATTACTTCGCATTGTGGTTCTCGAACCGTCGAAAATATTGAGGAACAAGGAATAGAAGCAGTACAGAACTTAAAAAGAATGTTGTTAAATGAGAAATGATTTTGTCCCGGTTAATATTCCTGATATTAATCAGGATGATGTAAAAGCGGTAACCGAAGCAGTTCAATCGGGTTGGATTAGTAGTAGTGGAAAATACATAACTAATTTTGAGAAAAATTTTAGTAACTACATAGGGACTACCTATGCTGCTGCTGTTTCAAATGGGACAGGTGCCTTAGACATAGCCGTTCAAGCCATCGGGTTGGAAAAGGATGATGAGGTAATAGTACCTGGCTTTACTATAATTTCGCCAATAAGCGCAATAATACGATCCGGCGCTAAGCCGGTTTTGGTTGATGTAAGTTTAGACAATTACAATGTTGAGATATCTGAAATTGAGAAATTGATAACGGATAAAACCAAGGCCATATTAATTGTGCATTTGTATGGGTTGTGTACTGATATGATTGCATTACGAAAATTATGTGACGATCGAAATTTAGTCCTTATTGAAGATGCTGCGGAAGTGCATGGGTTAGTTCAACAAGGAAAAAAAATAGGTTCATTCGGTGATATAAGTACGTTTAGCTTTTTCGCAAATAAGATTATTACATGTGGAGAAGGAGGAATGGTTTTAACATCGTCGAGACATCTTTTCGGTAGAATAAAGGAAATACGAAATTTATGCTTCAAAGATGATTTACCACGATTTATGCATGAAGAGATAGGGTATAATTATAGGATGACTTCAATGCAGGCTGCACTAGGTAATTCACAGTTAAATCGAATTGATGATTTTTTAAATCACCGTAAAGAACTAGTTAACATATATAAGACACATCTAGCAAAATTCTCATGTATTCAATTCATGCCAGACGAGTTTAATGGTATAATCAACGTTAATTGGGTATTTCCAATATTGTTGAATGAGACCATTAAACTGAATTCAAGTCAATTACGTGCTTTATTATTAGATAAAGGGATTGACTCTAGATCCTTTTTTTGTCCTATGAATCTTCAGCCAGTCTTTTCGAGTAAAGGTCTCTTTCAAAAATGCTATCTACCTAACTCTGAACGACTTTGGCATAAAGGTCTTTATTTACCGTTAGGAAACGGGATAAGTTATGCTCAGGTTGAGAAATCAGCTCGAACACTTTCTCATATTCTTGAACAACACGAGCACTATTAATATCCGTTTAAATTATTTAGTGTAACAATTTTGTTTATTGATATTAATTTATTTTATTTTGAGTAACGCGAAGCCCATAGTATTTGTTGAATTAAGCGGATATTATTATTCGAATCCTTCACTGAATTATTGTCTAAAGTACCTCGAAAATTCGAATCGAACAGTGTATTTTGTGAGCACGAGTTCTGGCCAGTATGACAATATAATTGATCTTCTAATTTTACCTAAAATTCTTTTCAAGTTAAATTTTTTAATTCTTCAATTTTTCAGAGTGAATCTTGTAGGGTTTTATTTGAAAAGGCTCTTATCAAGAAAAATCCCCTTCTGTTCTGAGTTTTGGATTGTTGATCCAGAAGGACTATTGTTGTTGCTCGGCTCGACACTTCAAAACTATGAATGTTGGTATTTTTCTTACGAGATGTGGTTTAAGGATGAGATAAGTTCAAGGTTAGCCGGATTAATGAGTCGAAAAATTAATAGTGTGGATTACATCATTTCTACAGATGCGGTTAGAGAACGTTTGTTGGTTAATGAATTCGATTTGGCCAATAAACAAAAATTTTGCTGGCCAGTTTTTGCACCTGAAAATCAGAGTAGACCGGAGCTATCTAAGTTGGTCGGCCTTAAAAGGGAATTGAATGATTTTAAGGTCGTAGTCTTTATTGGATCTATAGAAAACTGGACAATGGCTCCTGAAATATTTGGGGCGTTAAGCAGCTTACCAGAGAATTTTAAAATACTAGTCAATTCAAGAGAAAAATCCAAAAATATTGAAAAACTGATTCCCGTAGCTTTTCGCCCTAAGTTTGTTATAAATACGATACCATTAAATAATTTCCTGGAGGTGTTGTCTTTTTTAAAACTTGCAGACATTGGAATCGCTTTTTACAAACCAACCTTTACTAAGCGAGTTCTTGGTAGAAATATAGAAGAAATGGGTTATTCTTCAGGAAAGTTATCTACATATTTGCAAGCAGGCCTTCCCGTAATGACTAATGTGGGAGGTGTGTTCAAACAAGACTTACTTAAATACAAATCTGGCGTTTATGTAGAATCTCCGGAAAACATTTCTGCTGCTATTAATGAAATTGATGCAAATTATAACATCTACAGGGAAGGTTCAATTTCACATTACAATTCAGTTTATAAAATTCCGAAATGGGTAGGGGAGAGATTACTTTCATAAAATTGAATAATTACGCTTGTAAAAACTATGATATCATACCTATAAAATAGTCTACACACTGATTTATACGAGATATATATCGGGCACAGTTTGGTAGGATTTTTTGGGGAAATTAGATCTCAGTTACACACATGAAATTGTAAAGAGGGTTACTGTTCCATTAAGTCCATTTTTTTAAAACTGCGTGGTCAAGGTGCTTCAGTTTTAGCTCGATAAGTTGTATATCGAATAAGATTAAATCAGGCGACAATAAGGACATAGGAATTATAGAGAATTTATGCGATGATAAAGTTATTGTCAAGAAGATATACTCCGCTTTGTCAATCCATTATAGCAAGAAACGACCCTAAAAATTCCTCATTATTTTAAGTCAATAATCATATGTGTCTTGAGATTTACTCGTTTTATGCCAAGAACTATGCGAAACATTAATAAATTATTTTTCTCCAAAGAGTATTTGTAATGAAAAAACTGAATTGGGCAACTGCAAGCGACGTATCAATCATATTAAATCGTGAATCTGGTTGTCGAGTAGGTTTTTGTGATTGGAATTTCATGTCACTTAGCGGGACTGACGTCTTTTTCAACGGAGCGGTTAGTCACTTTGATTATGTGTTTTGTGATGGATATTGGGTTCATGTTTATAACAGATTAAAAAAGCGAAAATCTCATTATTTGACTGGGCCGGACATGCTTCAGATAGTTTTTGAAAATAAAGAAGAACTCTTGTTTTTAGGCTTAGGCGAGTGTGATTTACGAGAACTGAGAGAGAGGCTTCCAGGTAAACGAATTGAAAACTTACATATTCCTTTTGTGGATGACGTAAATGATTTAGATATCGAATACATACGCAGTACTATTATTAAATCACAAATTACTAATGTATTTGTTTCCATAGGCTGTCCTAAACAGGAAAAGCTAATGGGATTACTTGGCACAGTTCCTAAAGTTAATTTATTTGGCACGGGAGCGGCGGTTTATTTCCTTACTGGAAAGGAGAAGCGCGCACCGCGATTTGTTCGTGCAATTAAAATAGAGTTCATTTGGAGGCTGCTATTAAACCCGAAAAAACAAATAAAGAAGTGGCATAATATCTTTAATTTTATTCTTGGTGATGTGAATCGCTAGATTTATGTAGTGAAGAACAAATATCGAGTTAGAACCGAAATTTTCTCAACGAATCAAACTATACTTTAAACCACAGGCTTAGTTCCTATGCAGAATGAAATGTTAAAAATTCTTGACAGAACACAACCCTTATTAACCTTTGAGATAGAATCAAATGAACCATTATTGCAAGATTATATTGGGTCAAGCAATTTTTTAGTCCTTGGCGGAGCAGGGTCTATTGGCCAAGCCGTAACCAAGGAAATTTTTAAGCGTAATCCTCGAAAATTACATGTCATCGATTTATCTGAAAACAATTTAGTTGAGTTGGTAAGAGATATCCGCAGTTCTTACGGCTATATCAATGGTGATTTTAAAACCCTTGCATTAGACATAGGCTCTTGGCAATATGATGCATTTATAGCTGCTGATGGAGAATATGATTACGTGCTCAACCTTTCTGCTTTAAAGCACGTGCGGAGTGAAAAAGATTCGTTTACTTCAATGCGCATGATAGAGGTGAACATCTTAAATACGCTCAAGACGATAGAACAGAGTAAAAATGCTGGGGTCAAAAAGTATTTCTGTGTTAGTACAGACAAGGCGGCAAACCCAGTGAATATGATGGGTGGTTCTAAGCATATCATGGAGATGTTTTTAATGCGGGAGAGTCAAGACATTGATATTTCCACCGCTCGTTTTGCGAACGTAGCTTTCTCAGATGGGTCACTGCTGCACGGCTTCAATCAGCGTCTTACAAAGAATCAACCTATCGCTGCCCCTAATGATGTGCGAAGGTATTTTGTAACCCCGCAAGAATCAGGAGAGCTTTGTTTGCTTTCGTGTTTGTTGGGTGAAAATAGAGACATCTTCTTTCCCAAACTCAGTGAGGACCTGCACTTAATTACCTTCTCGGAAATTGCTGAGCGCTTTTTAAAAAGCAGAGGCTACGAGCCCTTTTTGTGTCAAACAGAGGAAGAGGCACGTGAACGAATGAATGATTTACCCGAACAAGGAAAATGGCCTTGCTTGTTCTTGCCATCGGATACTACGGGAGAGAAAGACTTTGAAGAGTTCTTTATGGAAAATGAAGACGTGGACTTTGAGCGTTTTCAAAACTTAGGAGTTGTGAAGAATGGTTTGACAGACTCCGAAGAAAAACTCAATTATTTTCTGTCAGAAGTAAATCGAATGAAAGAAGCTGGGTCATGGACCAAAGAGGAAATCGTAAGTTTATTTCATGAAATGATTCCAGGTTTTGGTCATGAGGAGAAAGGGAAGTATCTCGATAGCAAGATGTAATAATGAAAACTAATCGCTTCACATCTTTTGTTCGAGAACTCTACCAGGAGCCCAACGAGTTCATCCCTTTGCATGTGCCTGTCTTTAGAGGTAAGGAGAAGGAATACGTACTAGATACTATTGACTCTACCTTTGTGTCCTCAGTAGGACAATACGTAGATGATGTTGAGAGATTCTGTGCCAATTACACCAAGACTAAAAAAGGCATAGCAGTTGTCAATGGCACAGCGGCAATACAAGTTTCGTTGCGCTTAGCTGGAGTAGAGTTCGGCGATGAAGTAATAACGCAGGCATTAACCTTTGTAGCAACAGCAAACGCCATAGCGTATAATAATGCTCATCCGGTCTTTGTGGATGTTGATCTAGATACAATGGGTATGTCCCCCGACTCATTAAGGTCTTTTTTGGAAGAATATGGGGAAAAGCGCGAAGATGGTGTGTTCAATACCAAAACCGGTAAGCGCATATCGGCTGTTCTTCCAATGCACACCTTTGGTTTTATGTGTCGAATCTCTGAAATTAAAGATATTTGCACGGATTGGGGAATCCCTTTAGTGGAAGATGCAGCTGAAGCCTTGGGTTCAAAGAGTGAAGATCAATCAGCGGGTAGCTTTGGACTGCTAGGAGCTTTTTCCTTTAATGGTAATAAAATCATCACGTCAGGTGGGGGGGGAATCATCGTTTCCAATGATGTGGATTTAGGTCAAAAAGCCAAGTATTTAACTACGACCGCCAAGAAGCCACATTCGTACGAGTATTTTCATGACGAATTGGGTTATAATTTCCGTATGCCCAATCTAAACGCGGCCCTTCTGTTAGCCCAAATGGAACAATTAGAGACTCATCGGTTGACAAAGGCTAAAGTATATGAACAGTATCACGAGTACTTTTCAAAAGTAGACAACGTAATACAGCTAATGCCGATTCCAGAAAGCACGTCACAGTGGAATTATTGGTTGATGTCAGTCAAGCTAGAAAATAGAGAGCAACGCGATGCTTTTTTGAAAGATACCAATATACAGGGGGTAATGACCCGACCGATTTGGCAATTGATATATCGCTTACCCATGTATACCCATTGCCAGCGTGATAGTCAGCGAAATGCAGAGTTTTTGGAAGAACGCATTGTAAATATACCAAGTAGTGCAGAAATCCGAACTTATTAAAAAGATAGGCGGTGAGTTCGATATTGATATCTCAGAATTCGAACGGTATTCTGAATTCAATACTCATGAAAGACTGTTTTTATCAGGGCGATCAGCTTTGGCCGTTATATTGAAATCTATTTTATTAATCGATAAAACGGCAAGAACAGTACATCTTCCATACTATATATGTGACTCGGTTGTGAAGACTTTGCTTCATTATGACTTGACTCTTCAATACTATGACTTGGAACAAGATTATAGATTTCCAACAGATTGCTTAGAGAAAATAGGTGAAGGACAAATTTTATTCTTGGTGAATTATTTTGGCTTTACACCAAATGGTAAGATAATCGATCAGATCAAATCTGATCGACCAGATATCATAGTAATCAATGATGATGTTCACAGCTACTGGACTTATGATACGACTGGGGCTGATTATTCCTTCACAAGTTTAAGAAAGCATTTTCCAGTAATAGGAGGGGGTTTGGTCAAGATAAAGAACTCAATTGAGGACTTTCATAAAAACGCTAAAATCGATAACTCCTTTGTTTCTTTGAAATTGTTGGGCGCTACTTTAAAGTCATTACAAATCCATGACCAAGATTATTTGAAAATATTGGATAAGGCAGAATATATTCTTGACGGAACTTACGATGCTGACTTGGCACCTGATATTGTTTCTTTCCTTTTCTCGAAATTGAATTTGCCTAAAATTCGTAAGAAGCGTGCAGAGAATTACAAGAAAGCGTACGAGTTGGCTTCTCGTAAGGGGCTTCCCCTAATGTTCGAATATAATGAAGCCATCATTCCTATGAATGTCCCCTTACTTGTTACAAATAAAAATGATGTGTTATCTAGGTTAAGGTCAAAAGGAATGTTTCTACCCAGCTATTGGCCCTTAGGAACAAATCAAGACTATTCTGAGCAATCTAAAAAGTTAAGTGACCGTCAAATGTCTATACTAATTGACCAAAGATACTCTTCTGAAGACATTGAATGGCAAGTCGAATTGGTTAAGAAATACATTAAACACTAGTCACCATGAAGAGCATATTATACATAGGGACTAGAGTCGAAGCATTTACATCCCTTCTACTTTCTTCAAACGAAGGAAAGGACTTTCGAGTAAGTGTGTTAGCTATTGAAGGTTCACTTTTATATAAGTATATTAAGGGATTGGATTCTCTGAGCACGAAATTTATTACGTCAAAGAGAAAAAAAAAACTAGCCTTGCAAACTCTGAGCGATGAGCTTTCAAGTGGAGAATATGATACGGTTATATCAGTTGGCTTTCCCTATATTCTTCCGGAAGAATTGCTTTCGGAATATGGTAATATAGGCTTCTTCAACCTCCATCCACACAAACTACCAAAGTGGAAAGGCTACAATGCTATAATAGAGAGTATTAAAGCAGGAGAAACGTATTTTGGTGCTACATTCCATTATTTGACCGAAGGGCTTGATGAGGGGGAAGCAATTTACAGTGCGTATTATCAGATGGATCCAACCGATTTAGCTAAGCTGTACAATAATATCTTCGCTGTTATAGAGCCTCATGTAATATTAACTGCTATTCAAATTCTGAAAAAGAAAGTATGAGCTATTCTGCAGTTAAATATAATATTTCTGAGGAAATAAAAGATATCTTCCTATCGAAGGAGTATTACATGCTAAGTGAGATGAATGCGGAGGGTCTCTTTGAGTATTTTTCATTTTCTGATGGAGAAAGGTTTGCGCTATATCCTTTTTTAAAGAATGAGATTTTAGGTTTTGAAAGCATACCATCTGGAGGTTTTTTTGACATTCAAAGCGCATATGGTTATGGAGGTGTCATAACCAATTGCTATGATGAAAATTTTATTGATGGGTTCTTCCAAGAGTTTGACAAGTTCTGTAAGGAGAATAATGTAGTAGCTGAGTTTGTAAGATTTCATCCTTTATTGGAAAATGACAAATTTTCTTCGTTTGGTATGGAAATTATTGATGATAGACAAACGGTCATAATTGATTTATCTCTAGACTATGAAGAAATATTTACAACGCAATACAGTTCAAAAGGTCGTAATGTTATTCGAAAGGGTCGTAAACTGGGATATCATTCTGAATTCATTTTAAATCCTGACAGAGATCTGATTGAAAAATTTCACGAGATATATTCGGAGAATATGAGAAGCGTAAATGCAGACGAGTATTATTTCTTCTCACTCGATTACTTCTTAGAATTATTTAGACGTTTGAAAGATTCAGCCTCCTTGGGTGTTATTACTAATCAAGAAGGAGATATTCTTTGTGCATCAATTTTTTTGCACCACTTTAAATTCTTCCACTATCATCTATCAGGTAGGGTGCGTGGAGCAGATAATAGTGTAAATAACTTCATGATAGACGAAGCGGTCAAGTACGGAATATCCTGTGGTGCTACTAAGTTTCATCTTGGTGGGGGGCTCTCCAATGATGAAAACGATAGACTCTTCAAATTTAAGAGTAGTTTTTCTAAGGATAGAGGAATGTTTAAAATTGGTAAAAGAGTTCACAATTGTGAAGTTTACGACAAACTGGTTCAAGAATGGGAAGAAAAGAATCCTGATAAGGCAGAAGCATATAGTAATTACTTATTAAAATATAGGTTTTAGTGAAAACAAAAAGAACAATAATTATTGCTGAAGCTGGTGTAAACCATAATGGAAATATCGACCTAGCTTTTCAACTAATAGATGCTGCAGCAAATGCCGGTGTAGATTACGTAAAGTTCCAAACATTTAAAACTGATTTAATCGTAGATAAATCAGCAAAAAAAGCAGATTATCAAGTTACTTCTGGTGCTGCTAATGAGACCCAATACGACATGATTAAAAAGTTAGAGTTGTCTTATGACGACTTCGATGCCTTGCGTGCGTACTGCAATAAGCGTGGTGTGAAGTTCTGCACAACAGCCGCAGATCTAAAATCTTTGGATGTAGTCAAGGCCTATGATATGGATTTTATCAAGATTGGTTCAGGAGAAATAACGAACGCGATTTATTTGAAGAAGGTCTCTGAAATAGGGAAACCAGTTTTACTATCAACAGGTATGGCTAATCTTTCCGAAATAGAGTTTGCTATTAGTATCCTCACTTCAGGCAGCGTAGATAGAAGTCAAGTTACAGTACTTCATTGTAATACCGAGTATCCGACACCTTTTGAAGATGTGAACTTAGCAGCAATGAACACTATCGGGAACGCTTTCAAGGTTCCTGTTGGTTATTCGGACCACACACTGGGAATTGAAGTCCCAATTGCAGCAATTGCTATGGGAGCAAAAGTGATTGAAAAACATTATACTCTCGATAAGAATATGGACGGTCCTGATCATGCAGCATCGCTAGACCCCCTAGAGCTAAAAATGATGTGCAGGGCTATTAGAAATGTTGAACAGGCAATGAAAGGTTCGGGAATTAAATTACCCAGCCCTTCAGAAAAAAAGAACATGAACATCGTTAGAAAGAGTATCTATAGCTTAACTTCAATTAAAAAAGGAGAAGTTTTTACGGAATTCAATACCATTGGAAAAAGACCTGGAGATGGAATCAGCATGAGTCGAGTATTGGAAATATTTGGGAGGCGAGCGGCTTGCGATATCGAGGAAGGAGAAAAGTTGAAAGAGGCACATATCGTATGGTAAGAGTTGGAATACTTACAAGTTCGAGGGCAGATTTTGGCGTCTATCTGCCCTTGATTAACGCCATGAAGTTATCCGGTAAATTTTCAATTCGGATTATAGCATTTGGAACACATTTGTCTAAATTTCACGGGTATACCATATCAGAGATTAAAGAAGCAGGAATAAGAGATATTGATACTATTACTTCAATTCTTACGAGCGACACAGAAAATGCTATAGCTACATCAAGTGCATTGACAGCAATGAAGTTCTCTGATTATTGGGAGCAGAGAGCAAATGCATACGATTGGGTACTGTGTTTAGGTGATCGTTTTGAAATGTCAGCGGCAGTTTTTGCGGCAGTGCCATATGAAATAAAATTCGCACACTTTTACGGTGGTGACTACAGCCCTGGAGCAATAGACAATGTGTATCGCAATTGTTTAACTCACTGTTCAAGCATTCACTTTACATCTACGGCTACCTGTGCTGAAAGGGTTGCGAATATGGTACCCAAAGACCAGCCTATCGAGGTTGTTGGAATCATGAGTTTAGAGGAGACCTTGAACAATTCTGTCCTCTTAACCAAAGAGGATTTCTTCGAGAAATGGAAGATATCCTTTGAAAGACCAACGATATTGGCAACAGTTCATCCCGAAACGGTATCCCCAAAAATTAATGAAAAATATGCTTTAGAGCTTGAATCGGCACTAAAAGCTCTAGCAAAGGAATTTCATCTCGTCATAACAATGCCTAATTCCGATACAAATGGAATTTTATACAGGCATGTTTACAAGAGAGTTCATTCTGAATACAGTCAATCAGTATCCTTGATTGAAAACTTTGGTCTACAATCCTACTTTTCTTGTTTGGCATATGCCGATGTAGTGCTGGGCAATAGCTCAAGTGGTATTACAGAGGCTGCATCCTTTGGCAAATACGTAGTAAATGTTGGAAATCGTCAAAAAGGAAGAGCTTTCGGAGAGAATATTATTTCGGTAAAATTCGATAGAAAAGAAATTGTTGAAAATATCCAGAAGGCAATTTCTTTAGGACAGTATACTGGTAGTAATATTTACTGCAAGCCTAACTCCTTAGATTTAATAATGAAAACAATTTTAGATGCGTGATTTCAGGGATCACCTTATCCTAAGAGAGTCTACTATTAAAGATGCTCTTGCACAATTAAATGCTCTAGCGGCAGATGCCATACTTTTTGCAATAGATCAAGAATCCCGACTTTTAGGTAGTTTAACCGATGGTGATGTAAGACGCGGTTTGTTGCAGGGTAAGAGCTTAGAAGAAAAGGTGGTAAATTACATTCAACCACATCCCAAAAGTGTGAATAAAGCCAGTTACTCGCTACCCGAAATCATTAAGCTCCGCGAACAAAATTTTAAGGTATTACCGGTGCTAGATGCTGATAGACGAATCATTAATGTCATTAATTTTCGCTTTCAAAAATCCTACTTACCGCTAGATGCTTTGGTGATGGCCGGTGGCCGTGGTTCTCGGCTTCAGCCCATGACCGATACCGTGCCCAAACCCCTGCTAAAAGTAGGAGATAAGGCCATTATCGATCATAATATTGATCGTTTGCGTGCTTTCGGGATAGATGATTTTCACCTTTCCGTACGTTATTTAGGGGAGCAAATAGAAGACCATTACAGCACCAAAGCTTTGAATGGCACAAAGGTGAACTTTGTTTGGGAAGAAGAGGCATTAGGAACATTGGGAGCTGCGAGCCTGATTGAGGATTTTCATCATGATTAAAATC
>Ga0209532_1000876_pt1 | contig 24918 bp, 22 predicted proteins | sample COG_02_FD_184746 | JGI IMG/M metagenome (GOLD analysis project Ga0209532, IMG submission 184746) | Pelagic Microbial community sample from North Sea - COGITO 998_met_02 (SPAdes) (version 2) | ecosystem: Environmental > Aquatic > Marine > Neritic zone/Coastal water | place: Helgoland, sampling... | reverse complement strand
CTAGAAATCGCCCTTGACGCCACTTTAAGAAGGTTAGGCGAATACCAGGATCAGAACAACTCGCTGATCAGCGCCGTGGATAAAATGGAGCAGATGCGTCTTACCATAGACATGGAGGCTTTAAAAGTGGCCTACGGAGAATACATCAAAGGCTTAGAGATGTCTAAGGCCGAGCTCATGAATTTAGAAGGACCATTCAAATACTTTGATGAGCCTATTTTCCCGCTGCAAAAGGATAAGGGCTCCGCAGCAAAAGCGGGAGTATTCGGATCTATCATAACAGGGTTCTTGCTCGTGCTATTCTTTATCGGAAGGGTAGAGGCTAGTAATATCATGGCGGACTAGTTCCATGAGCAGTAATACCGATTCTTGGTATGTGCTTTATACAAAGCCCAGAAATGAGAAAAAAGTAGCCGAGCGTCTCTCTGCTGCAGGATACAACGTCTATTGCCCCTTACATAAAGTAAAGCGCCAGTGGAGCGATCGTATGAAGGTCGTTGAAGAGCCGCTGTTTAAAGGTTACGTCTTTATTCAAGTCGAAGATAAAAAACGCGACGAAGTATTTAACTATCCAGGCGCGGTGCGTTACCTGTTTTGGTTACGCCGTCCGGCGCTGGTGCGTAGTTACGAGATTCATGCTATTAAAAAATGGCTGGGGCAATACAATCACGAGGATATGGACCTTTCAGAGATCATGCCTGGTGATTTTGTACGCATCACCTCCGGCCAATTCTCTGGCGAAGAGGCCGTTCTTTTGGACCGCCGCTCCCACAAGGCCGTTGTTCAGCTCAAAGAACTAGGACTACAGCTTACGCTCTCGCTCAGTAACAACGATCTTTTGGCACTATAAGCAGGGTCTCAACCGAGACAATGCGAATAACGAGTAAAAATTTTACTCAGTTGAATGTTTGTTATCCACGTATTGTCCCTTAATTTCGTCTTCCAAACCAAAGCTTCGGTAAACGCTGTTCACTTGCTGTTTACCTCAAGCCAGCCTGTGAACCTAAGCCACTCTTTTTTCAAGGGTAAAACGGGACTCACAGCGGCGAAGCCGTAAAACTAACCTGGGTACCATCGAACTGCTCGCACCTCTTATTACTTCCAAAGCCCGTCTGAAGCTGCTCACACGCTTCTACTTAAACCAAAGCGTTGACGGCTACCTCCAAGGACTCTCCAAGGAGCTGGATGAAAACACCAACAGCATACGACTAGAACTTAACCGCCTGGAGAATGCAGGATTGCTCTCGTGCGAAACTAAAGGACGTCGTAAGCTCTACAGTGTAAATAGGACCCACCCCCTAACTTCAGATTTAACCTCCATCGTACGTAAAATGTCGGGTATTGATGTTTTAGTAGATAAGGTTACCTCTAACCTCCCTTCGCTGGAGCAGGTATGGGTCTGTGGCGACTTGGCGAAAGGCCTACCGAGTGAGTATATCAAAGCTGTACTAGTAGGAGTGGATTTGAATCGAAGCTACATTAAGCAGCTAACCGATAAGGCGCAGTCGCTCATGGGAAAAACTATTTCGGTGAAGGTGGAAGAAGAGATAGATGTGAACGCCTTTAAAGACGGCCTTTTAGTCTGGCAAAAACAGTGCAAACCACTTTTTGTAGCTGATTCTATTAGCCCTACAATTAGAACATTAAGCGTGACCTCGGATGCAAACGCTCCTGGTTACAGAGCCTTTACTTTTGACAGTAAGTAAATTATTCGTACGCAATAAATAAATAATAAAATTAGATGAAAAAAGATACTAAAATCGGGGTTGTGGGTTTAGGTTTTGTTGGGCTTACTCTATCCATTGCTTCGGCTCTAAAGGGGATTAAGGTCTACGGACTCGAAGCCAACGAAGTAACTAAAAAAAGTATAAGAGAAGGGAAGGCACATTTTTATGAGCCTGGGATTAATAATTATTTAGAAAATACTTTAAATAAAAATTTTTATGTTGTTGATGATTTTGACAAAAAAGAAGAATTAGATGCGATAATTATTACTGTTGGAACACCATTATTAAGTGATAATATTACTCCAAATTTTGAGTACATTAAAAAAGCTTTAGGCTCAATAGGTAAAAATGTAGGCAAAAATACTGTTATAATACTCAGGAGCACAGTTGCTGTCGGGACAACTCGACAAATAGTAATGCCCTATTTAAAAGAAATATTGAATGCCGATGATGACGAATTTTATGTTGGCTTTTGCCCAGAACGTACAATAGAAGGCAGAGCGATAAACGAATTATTTGAATTACCTCAAATAATAAGTGGTAATAATTCAAAAGCACTTGAACTAATTGAAAAGGTGTTCAGAGAAATAAATCCTTTTATCGTTCGTGCTCAATCTATTGAAGCAGCTGAATTAATAAAGTTATTTAATAATACGTATAGAGATATTCAATTTTCAATAGGTAATTACTTCAATGAAATAGCCCAAAATTACGACATAAATGGAATTTCGTTGATAGAGCTCGCGAATTTTGGCTATCCAAGATCAAATATTGCGAAACCAGGTTTTGTAGGAGGGCCTTGCCTGTCGAAAGATGCCCATATCTTAACTAGCAATTTACCAGATAATAAGGAAAAAGAGTTTATACTGAATTCAAGACTGTATAACGAAGGCTTAGAAAATAAGGTGCTAAAATGGGTTGATAATAATAATTTAAAAGACGCTAAAATTGCAATTTCAGGTATTGCTTTTAAGGGTCATCCTGCGACTGATGACTTAAGAGGCTCAAATCAATTAAATATTGCAATTAAGCTTAGAGAGCTAGGGTATAAAACAAATCTTCACGACTATTATGTTGCTACGGATGTTATGAAAAGCTATACAGATAATATTGGTTCAAATGAAATTTACGATGCTGCTTTAGGATCAGGCATGTTACTAATTCTGAATAATAATAGTCAATATTCAGATATTGATTTGAATAAACTGAATGAAATCATGGTTCATCCTAAGTTGATTTTGGATTATTGGGGAGTCATTGAAAATGTTGGTGAAAGTCACAAGGAATTAAAAATAGCAACCTGTGGAAACATGTTTATTAGTAATGATAAGAGATTAAGTTAAAATGAGAAATGTATTAATTACCGGTGGAGCAGGTTTTATCGGATCTAATTTGGCAAAGTACTTTGTTAAAAATGAGTATAACGTTCAGATTTTAGATAACTTATTTAGAGGCAGAATTGAAAATATTGAAAGTATACTTAAAGACCAGAACAATAGTTTTTATAATCTAGATTTAGCTATTAATGATTCGATCGAAATAGTACAAAACATATTGGATGAGTTTAGGCCGGATTTCATTCTTCATTATGCTGCCATTAATGGAACACAGTACTTTTATGACCTGCCTTATGAAGTATCTGTAACTAATTCATTGACAACATACCACTTACTTGAAGGTCTGAAGCTGGTATTAGAAGGAGATTCAACTTATCGACCTAAATTTATTTTAGCCTCAACTAGTGAGGCATACAATGAGCCGTTTAATATTCCGACAAATGAGAATGATTTAACTTATACAAGAATAACGCAATTAAGAGACTCTTATTTGACGGCGAAGTTAATGAGTGAATTTTATGTAAAAACATTCGCACATAAATATGACATACCATTCCTAATTTTTCGAATATTTAATGTTTATGGACCTAATATGATAGGTTCTAAATATGGTCAAGTCATCCCGGAGTTTATACAAAGAATAAAGGAAGGAGAATATCCATTAAAAGTATTTGGGAATGGCAGCCATACTAGATGTTTCACCTATATCGATGATCATGTGGATATCTCATATAGAGTCATAATTTCTGACACTGTAAATGAGATAATTAATATTGGCAACGATGATGAAACATCGATTAAGGAACTGGCTATTTTGATATTGGATAAAATGGGACATACTCCCAAAATTCTATATTTAAAGGAACGCGATGGGGATCATAAAAGAAGAGTGCCCGACATTTCTAAGTTGAAAAGTATTGTTGGAGACTATAAATTCCGATCTTTAAATTCAGGTATATCTAAGCTTATTTGAGTGTGACGCTGGGCAGAATGAATAGTTTAATTAGCGGAATGTTTCTACGAGTAATAAGTTGTCACGTTGTGATCAGCGAGATATCTGGGATTAGTTTACTGTGACAAAGTACTATTGGTAAGTGGGTCTTAAGGAGAAGTTAATTAGGTAAATAAGTGCCATCGTTTTCTTGTGATAAACACATCAATGAACTGTGATGCTCATATTAAAGGAATATCATCTTAATCCAATAGAAGAAAAAGAGCTTTGGCCTGAAGGGAGTACAAAGTATCTAACATCGAAATATGATGTTTTAAAAGAATAAGATGCACTGGTGGCGCTCACGGGTTAGAAAGAATTTCGTTTCGCAGATTCAGTAATAATCAAGGCACTATTGAAAACACCAAGTATTTTCGATTGCCTCAATCAGCTCAATTAATTTAATCTAGTGGAAAAAGAAAATGAATATTATCAAATTGTAAAGAATAAATGAAAATACTCGTCACTGGAGCAGCTGGTTTCATAGGATTTCATACATGTTTGAAGTTAGTAAAACAAGGTCATGAAGTTTATGGTATAGACAATCTCAATGATTATTATAATCCTAAATTAAAGTTAGATCGATTAAAAGAATTGGGTATTAATAAAACTGACGCCACTCTTTTTAGATCTGAGGTTCATAGCACTAAGTATGTCAAGCTAAGATTTTCTCGTTTAGACTTAATTGATTATAAGAGTATTGATAATTTGTTTGAAGTAGAGAGGTTTGACGTTGTTACTAATCTAGCAGCTCAAGCAGGTGTTCGTTACAGTATAGAAAACCCTAGAGCTTATATTGATAGCAACATCTCTGGTTTTTTGAACATTCTTGAAGGATGTAGAAATCATAAAGTAAAACATTTGGTTTATGCAAGTAGCTCTAGTGTATATGGGGAGAATAAGAAAGTTCCATTCGAAACTACAGATAACGTGGACCATCCAATCAGTTTATACGCAGCTACAAAAAAGAGCAATGAATTAATGGCTCATACGTATGGGCATTTATATGGATTTAAAACTACGGGATTACGTTTTTTTACAGTCTATGGCCCTTGGGGAAGACCTGATATGGCTTATTATCTATTTGCTGATGCAATCAATAATGGGAGACCTCTTAAATTGTTTAACAATGGTCAAATGGAGCGAGATTTCACATATATAGACGATATTGTAAATTGTGTTTATAAGATCATTGAAAAAAACATTGATTCAAGAGAAAATTATAAGATTTATAATATTGGAAACAGCAAAACGGAAAGCTTAAAGGATTTTATAACTACTATCGAAGAAGCTATGGGTAAAAAAGCAATTAAAGAAATGTATCCAATGCAATTAGGAGACGTGCCCAAAACATTTGCAGATATAGATGATTTAATTAGAGATTATAAATATTCTCCAAGTACAGATATTAAGTTTGGAATTGAAAGCTTTATAAATTGGTTCTTGAATTATAATAAAACCAACTAGTGAAAAAGAAAATTTTATTAATATTTGGCACAAGACCAGAAGCAATTAAAATGGCTCCATTAGTTAAGGAGTTTCAAAGACATCCAGAGATGTTTGATACTAAAGTTTGTGTTACAGCACAACATAGAGAAATGCTCGATCAGGTATTAGAATTTTTCGAAATCACACCGCATTATGATCTAGACTTAATGAAGCCGGGACAAAATTTATATCGTCTCACCGCGACAATAATAGAGGCTCTAAAGCCAGTTTTGGAAGATTTTGATCCTGACTATGTGTTTGTTCATGGAGATACTACGACTACAATGGCTGGGTCTATTGCAAGTTTCTATTCTGGTGCAAAAGTTTGTCATGTGGAGGCGGGGCTTAGAACAAATAATATATTATCCCCTTTTCCGGAAGAAATTAACCGACAAATTACGGGGAGAATTTGTCACTATCATTTTGCTCCCACGGAAACGTCAAAAAACAATTTATTAAAGGAGAATGTTAAGGAAGGTTCAATTTTAGTCACCGGAAATACGGTAATTGATTCATTGATTAAATCTGTAGAAAAAGTTAATGAAAAGCCCAGTCAATTAGTTCTAGACCTTTCGAAAAAAATAGGAAAGAAAGAAGTAGTTTTAGTGACTGGACATCGAAGAGAGAATCATGGAGACGGATTTGAAAGAATATGTAGGGCTTTAAAACGAATTGCTAACGATTCTATAAATCGTTTAATTATTTACCCAGTTCACATGAACCCTAAAGTACAGGAACCTGTTCGCAGGATTTTATCTGGAGTTAATAATGTTCTTTTGATAAATCCCTTAGCCTATCAAGATTTTATTTGGCTAATGAATAAGTCGAAAATTATTATTACTGATAGTGGAGGTATTCAAGAGGAAGCCCCAAGTCTAGGAAAACCTGTTTTAGTAATGAGAGATACCACAGAAAGACCAGAGGCAGTTGATGCAGGAACTGTTTTGTTGGTGGGTACTAATGAGAATTTGATCGTTTCAAAAGCACTAGATTTACTGAATAACGAGGATAACTTTGTAAAAATGTCAAAACTTCATAATCCCTATGGAGACGGATTCTCGTCAAAAAGAATTGTCGAATTTATAAAAAACACACAAATTTGAAAGCAGAAGTAGTAACTATAGGATTAGGATATATTGGTTTGCCTACATCAGCATTGATCGCCTCTTGTGGAACAAAAGTGTTAGGTGTTGATATCAATAATAATGTAGTAGATACTATTAATAAAGGAGAAATCCATATAGTTGAGCCGGATTTAGATTTAGTTGTTTCATCAGCTGTTTTAAAAGGAAATCTAAAAGCGTCAACCAGGGCGAGTTACGCTGAAGTATACCTAATAGTTGTTCCAACACCTTTTAGAGCAAATCACGAGCCAGATATTTCTTTTGTCGAGGCTGCGACCAAAGGAATTATTCCATTATTAAAAAAAGGAGACTTGTATATTATCGAGTCAACCATTCCTATCGGCACCACTGAGAAAATGCAGAAACTTATATTTGCATCAAGACCTGAGCTTGAAGGAGCTATTTATATTGCTTATTGTCCTGAAAGAGTGTTGCCGGGGAATGTGATGCATGAATTGGTTCATAACGACCGTGTTATTGGCGGAGTAAATCAAAAATCAACACAAAAAGCAAAAGAGTTTTACTCCAAATACGTTAAAGGAGAATTGCATGGTACCAATGCTCGTACTGCCGAGATGTGTAAATTGGTAGAAAACTCATCTAGAGATGTTCAAATCGCATTTGCTAACGAACTCTCTCTAATTTGTAATAAGGCAGATATCAATGTTTGGGAATTAATAAATTTAGCAAATAAACACCCGCGAGTAAATATTTTGCAGCCGGGTTCTGGAGTGGGTGGACATTGCATCGCTGTGGATCCGTATTTTATAATTTATGACTATCCGATGGAATCAAAAATCATAGCAACAGCAAGGGAGGTTAATAATTACAAATCTTTGTGGTGTATAGAAAAAGTACAATCGGCTAAGTTAGAATTTGAATTGAAACATGGTAGAAAACCCATTATTGCTTTAATGGGATTGGCGTTTAAACCTAATATTGATGATTTGAGAGAATCTCCTGCGAAATATATTGCGCAAAAAATTATCGAAAATGATGATAATGGGGAATACTTAATCGTTGAGCCAAATATAAATAGTCACAACCTTTTTAAATTAACAAATTATAAAACAGCAACTGAAAAGGCTGATATTATAGTGTTTTTAGTAGCTCATAAGGAGTTTACAGAGATGAAAATAAATAAAGAAAAAGTATTACTTGATTTCAGTGGGGTTAAAAATAAATAGAATATGTTAGATTTAAATGGAAAGTCAATTTTAATAACAGGAGGCACAGGTTCTTTCGGAAAAATGTTCACGAAATTAATATTGGATAGAAATCCAGATGTAAAGAAACTTGTTATTCTATCAAGAGATGAACAAAAGCATTTTCAGATGGCTCAAGACTTTTCAGAAGATAAATATCCAGCAATGCGATATTTTATTGGAGACGTAAGAAATAAAGATAGGTTAAAAAGAGCGTTTGAAGATATTGATATTGTTATTCACGCGGCAGCTATGAAACATGTTCATTTAGCCGAATATAATCCCGTGGAATGCGTGAAAACAAATATTAATGGTGCAGAAAACGTTATCGAAGCAGCATTAGATTCAGGAGTCAGTCATGTTGTAGCACTTTCAACAGATAAAGCAGCTGCACCTATCAACCTTTATGGTGCAACAAAATTGGCATCTGATAAATTATTCGTAGCAGCGAATAACATGAAAGGTAAAAGGGATATTCGTTTTTCTGTAGTTAGATATGGTAATGTAATGGGGTCAAATGGATCTGTTATGCCTTTTTTCTTAAAAAGAAAGAAAATTGGAGCAAAGTTTCTTCCAATTACAGATGATAAAATGACACGTTTTAATATTTCATTGCAAGATGGATGTGAAATGGTGTTTTATGCGATTGAAAACGCACTGGGAGGAGAAGTGTTTGTACCAAAAATCCCTTCATATAAGATTACTGATGTTGCGACTGCTATCGCTCCTGAATTAGAGCAAAGATTGGTAGGCATTCGCCCCGGTGAAAAATTGCATGAGGAAATGATAACGGCTTCAGATTCATATAATACTGTTGATTTAGGTAAATATTATGCAATCCTCCCACAAAAGTCCCCTTATTCACAATACTCGAAAGAAACGTACAAAAAAGTTTTCGATGCAAAAGACGTAAAGGAAGGCTTTTCATACAATTCTGGAGATAATACAGAATGGGAAACCATTGAATCATTAAGAGATTTAGTGAGATTGAATGTAGATCCAAGTTTTAACTTATAAATGAGTAAGATTATTTTAGGTACTGTTCAATTTGGCTTAGAGTATGGAATAAACAATATTACTGGCAAGCCTAACCATGATGAGGTAAATTCAATTTTTGATTATGCTTACAGTAGTAACGTTACCTTATTAGATAGCGCTGAGGCGTATGGAAACGCTCATGAACTAATTGGAAAATACCACAAAAACTCCTGCAATAAATTTGAGGTCATAACTAAATATTCGAAAGCGAGATGTGACCTTCCTAATAGTATTGTCGAAAGAATCAGTTATAATCTAGAAGTATTAAATATTACCAGTATTTATTGCTACATGTTTCACAATTACGACGATTATATAAACTATTTTGATTCTTTTAAATTGGAGCTATTAGAACTAAAAGGTAAAGGAATAATTAAAAAAATAGGCGTGTCTCTTCATTATAACCATCATATTGAAGACGTCTTACGAAATAATGATATAGATTTAATACAGGTACCATACAATTTGTTTGATAATTTGTCTAAACGAGAAAAGGTTTTTGCAAAGGCAAAACAAAACGGAGTTGAAATACATACTAGATCAGTTTTTCTGCAAGGTTTGTTCTTTAAAGATGTGAATACTGTAAATGGCAAATTAGATCCACTTAAGAAGTATTTAATAGAGCTAAAAGAACACGTGGGTACTGGCGAGATTCACGGTCTAGCACTAAACTATGTTTGTTCAAATGCAAATATTGATGGTATTTTGTTGGGTGTAGATGCCATTAGTCAGTTGCAAAATAATTTGAGTAGTCTAAATGATAATCGATGGGACAGTATAATGGGAAGAATCGATGCTATATGTGTTGAAGAAGAAAGTTTATTGAACCCTTCTAATTGGTCGAAATGAAAGTCATAGCAATAACGCAAGCAAGAATCGGATCTACTCGATTTCCCGGAAAAATCATGAGTACAATAAAGAGCCGAAGTCTTTTGAGTATTCATATTGAAAGGATTAAAAAGTCTAAGAAAATAGATTTAGTTATCATTGCAACGACTGATAAGAAAGATGATGATATTATAGAGTATGAATCTAATAAACTAAATGTATCGTGTTTTCGAGGGGAAGAGGAAGATGTTTTAGATAGGTTTTACAGGGCTGCAAAGCCGTATGAACCTACGTACATTGTCAGATTAACGTCTGATTGTCCACTAATTGATTATCGATTAATTGATAAAGTAATTGATGCAGCTTTAAGTTCAGATGTGGATTATTGTTCAAATACATTAATAGAATCCTACCCAGATGGTCAGGATGTAGAAGTTTTTAGTTTTCGTTCATTGGAAAAAGCTTGGAAAGAAGCTGTCTTGTTGTCAGATAGGGAGCACGTTACTCCTTACATGAAGAGAAACCTTAAAGTATTGAATATACATTCGACTAACATGATGTTCAATAAAGTGAGAATGACCGTTGATGAACCGGAAGATTTTATGGTCATTCAAAGACTAGTCGACAAGTTAGGGTTAGATGAAAAATGGGAGGAATACGCAGAGTTATATTTGAACGATAAAACCATTAGTGAAATTAATAATTCTATAACAAGAAATGAAGGTTACATGGCGTCCGTAAAGAATGATATAACTACAGGATAATGAGAAAAGGTCAGAATTTATATAAAAAGGCAAAAAGGGTAATCCCAGGAGGAACTATGCTTTTATCTAAAAGGCCAGAGATGTTTTTGCCTGATCATTGGCCTGCATATTTCGCTAGTGCCAAGGGATGTAAGGTTTGGGATTTAGATGGTACTGAGTTAGTAGACATGTCAATTATGGGCATCGGTACAAATAGTTTAGGATATGGCAATGACCATGTTGATTTAGCTGTAGTTAATGCAGTTAGGAAAGGAAACATGAGCTCCTTAAATTGCCCGGAAGAGGTTTATTTAGCAGAGAAATTAATCGAGATAAACCCTTGGGCGGACATGGTGCGATTTGCACGAACTGGTGGGGAAGCCAATTCTATAGCAATTAGAATTGCAAGAGCTGCTTCGGGTAAAGATAATGTTGCAGTATGCGGTTATCACGGATGGCATGATTGGTACCTTTCAGTAAATCATAATGAATGTGATGACTTATCGGGTCATTTACTTCCTGACCTAAGCGTCAAAGGGGTTCCTAAAAATCTCAAAAATTCTGTATTTCCTTTTCATTATAATAACTATGAAGAACTTTTAAACATCGTTGAAACCAATGATATTGGTGTAATAAAAATGGAAGTCATTAGAAATTTTGAACCCAAAGATGGTTTCTTGAAAAAAGTACGGGAATTAGCAACAAAGAAAAATATTGTTTTAATTTTTGATGAGTGTTCATCTGGTTTTAGGGAAACGTTTGGTGGTATTTTTCAAAAATATAATGTTGAGCCAGATATGGTTATGTTTGGAAAAGCTATTGGAAATGGCTATGCTCTCACAGCAGTTGTTGGGAGAAAATCAGTAATGGAATCTGCACAGTCCACATTTATAAGTAGTACTTTTTGGACCGAACGTATTGGTCCTGTAGCAGCGTTAGCTACATTGGAGGTTATGGAGACTAAGCAATCATGGAATAAAATTACTGATATTGGTAAAAAGATGCAGAAAGGATGGTTAGCGCTGGCAAAAACAAATGATTTAGATATAACAGTATCAGGAATACCTGCTATGACTTCTTATAGTTTTAATAGTAGGAATGCGTTAAAGTATAAGACCTTAATAACCCAACAAATGTTGAAAAAAGGTTTTTTAGCGAGCACAATCTTTTATGCCTGCACTGAACATACAGAAGAGCACTTGAGTAATTATTTCAATGAACTCGATGAAATTTATAAGGATATCAAAAAGTGTGAATCTGAGAGACTAGATATAGACAGTCTCTTAGAGGGACCTGTAAGCCATTCAGGGTTTAAAAGGTTGAACTGATGAAAAACGTTTTAATTACAGGGGCCTCGGGCATGTTAGGTGCCACACTAGTTAATGAATTAAAGGAAGAATTTAACGTTTATGCGTCTGGGAATTCATTTTTTCCGGAACAACACAGTAATTATTTGAAATATGATCTAAAATCTAAAAGTTATCGAGATTTAATAGAATGGGCTAATCCGGACATTATCATCCACAGCGGAGCTTTAACTAATGCTGATTTTTGTGAAGAAAACTCCAACGAAGCATTTAATATTAATGGTATTTCTGTGCAAAAATTACTTGAAGCAACACATAACCATGTTCAGATAATTTATATTTCAACTGATGCCGTGTTTCCCTCGACTCTGCATTTAGCCAAAGAAACCGATTGTATATCCCCTGAAAATATTTACGGAAAGTCGAAAGAATTGGGTGAATTTTTTCTAAAAACTTCAGTTGATCGAAGTTATTCTATTATTCGATGTACTATTTTAGGTATGAATTTGAATAGAAGTAAGATAGGTTTTGTTGAATGGATAATTAATACTGCTATAAATCAAAGTGAGTTAGGACTATTTTCTGATGTAGTCTTTACTCCAATTTCAATATGGGATTTAGCAAATGAGATTAAGTTTTTAATTAGAACAGATAATATTAATTCAGAATCGCTACATATCGGAGGTGAAATATGTACTAAGTACGATTTTGGTAAAAGATTGTTGGAAGGGCTGAACCTTCCGACTAATACACTTACGAAATCTTTAATATCTTCTTTTAAATCTAGGGCAAAAAGATCAAATGATCAGTCTCTTGATTCTAGTTACTATACGAAGAAATATCAGAGAGATCGAGTATCCTTAAATCAAACTATTTTAAAATTTCGAGAGCATTATGAACACAATTAGACTTGGTAGTAAAATAGTAGATGATAGGTCGTTATATTTTATAGCAGATATTGGTGCTAATCATAATGGTTCGCTTGAAAAAGCTATCGAGTTAATACATTTAGCGAAGCAGGCGGGTGCAAATGCAGCAAAGTTCCAAAATTTTCAAGCAGATAAAATTGTAAGCAAAATCGGTTTTGATAAAATGGGAGCAAGACTTTCGCATCAAGCGAAATGGAAAAAATCAGTGTTTGAAGTGTATGAGGATGCCAGTATATCGGGGGATTGGACTAGGATTCTCAAGCAAGAATGCGACAAAGTAGGAATCGACTATTTTACAAGTGCTTACGACTTTGAATCTGTAGATATAGTTGATCCTTATGTTGATCTTTATAAAATAGGTTCGGGAGATATAACATGGCTAGATATCATTGATTACATTTTAGATAAAAACAAGCCTGTTTTAATAGCAACAGGAGCGTCTTCAAATGAAGACGTTAGTCGAGTCATGGAAATGGCATTGAAAAAGACGGATAATCTCGTTTTAATGCAATGCAATACAAATTATACTGGTTCAAAAGAAAATTTTAAATATTGCAACTTGAATGTATTAAAACAGTTTTCTTATGAATACCCAAATATTGTTTTAGGCTTATCGGATCATACCACTGGACATGCCACAACCCTAGGGGCTATAGCTTTGGGTGCAAGAGTTATAGAGAAGCACTTTACAGATGATAATAATCAAGATGGTCCTGATCATGGCTTCGCAATGAACCCCAAAACATGGAGGGATATGGTTGATCGATCTTATGAATTATTAGTTTCTTTGGGCGATGGAGTTAAGATCGTGGAAAAAAATGAAGAACAGTCGAGATTAGTCCAAAGAAGATGTTTAAGGGCGGCTAGGAACCTTAAAAAGGGGCATATTCTTTTAGAATCCGACTTAATTCCGTTAAGACCAATTTCTGAAGGTGGTTTTGAGCCTTTCGACAAAGCAAAACTTATAGGCAAGCAATTGACAATGAATATTGACGCAGGCGATCATTTAACCATCAAAAACACTAAATTTTGATTAAAGGAAAAAGAGTAGGGCTAAGAGCTGTTGAAAAACAAGATCTAATAATTCTAAGAGATTGGAGAAATATTGTAGAATACAGAAAGAATTTTAGAGAGGTTAGAGAGCTATCTTTAAATGACCAAGAAACTTGGTTTGATCAACTTCAAAAGACCAGGCATATTAATTATATGTTTACTATTGTTGATTTAGATACACAAAAACCCATTGGAGCTGGAGGTTTATTATATATTGATTGGATAATTAGATCCGGGGACTTCTCTTTCTATATTGGCGAAAACGATATGTATATAGGTAATGACGGTAGAGCCAATGAAGCAGCAAAATTATTAATTGATTATGGATTTTTGAACTTAAACCTTCACAAAATATGGATGGAACTTTATGAATTTGATAATGCGAAAATGGAGTTTTTTATTGGAAAATTAGGGTTTAATAAGGATGGAATATTAAGAGATAATTGTTATGAGAAAGGAAGGTACTGGAATAGCATGATTCTATCCTTAAAAAAGGAAGAATGGAATATTTAAATTTACTCATCCACACCTTTAATTTAAAATCTGAACGAGATGTTTTTAAATAACTTAAATCAACTTGAAAAGGGAGTTACCATATGTATTTATGGGAAAGGAGAAACAGGATTAGCACTAAAAAACAATATTGAAGAACGTCGTCAAGATATCAATATTGAATGTTTTATTGATAGTTTTGAAGGGGGAGAAATAGATGGTTATGAAGTCATTAGATTCAATGAATTAGGTGAGAGAGACTTAATCTATGACTATGTGATAGTCGCCTCTGTATTTTCATTCCAGATTGAAGAGCAACTTCGAATTAGTAGTATCACAAATTATATGATAGTCGGAGATAACCTTATTTTCAAGTTTTCAAATCTAGATACTCTAAGCGAATTTTATTGGACGAAAGACGAGTTATTAAATAATGTCAGGCTAGATAGAAGTAGAGAGCTGTTTACGAGAGAGCATGATATTGCTATTTTTGATGCTTTAATTAATTTGCACGACTCGGATGTAACTTGTCAGCAGCAGGCGCAAAATTTCTTTTTGAAAGAAGTTGATTTCGACAGGCAATACCTAGACCATCTTCCAGCGAATGCCATTAGAAACATAATCGAGGGTGGTGTAGCGGAAGGAACTGATACTTATAAGTTTTTAGATAGTTTCAATAATATAGAATGCATACATGGCTTTGAGCCCTTCGGTTTCCTATTTGAAAACGAATTACGCATTCTGGAAAAAAATAACAAAGTTAAGATTTACAGTAAGGCTTTAGGAAATACTGAAAGTACTATTAATGTAAAGGTCGACCATTTGTTAAAGTCAAATAATGTCCTCAGTGAGAATAAGTTAGAAGATGAGGAGACGGTCTTAAATTCTGTTCAAATATCAAGGATTGATACTTTGTTTGAGAAGAATAGTAAAATAGATTTGATAAAGCTTGATATTGAGGGTTATGAGTTTGAGGCATTAATGGGTGCTAAAAATCTCATTCAACAGCAAAAACCGATGTTAGCTATTTCGATTTATCATAGAAAAGAGGATATAATTGAAATCCCAATATTATTGAAAAGTCTAACACCTGAATACACGCTATATCTTGAGAGTTATTCTAGTTCTTCTATTGACACCGTTCTTTATGCAATACCGGAAAAAACTTAATTAACGTTTTATTTAAACAATTTAATAATGGAAAAATTAGATGTTACTGTTGCGGTATGCACGTGGAATGCAGTTGACTCTATTAAACTTTGTTTGCAATCTATCAAGGATAATAATGTAAAAGAAATTATTTTAATTGATGCGAACTCTAATGATGGTACTATAGAACAAGCAGCGGGACTGACGGATAAAATATTAACTGATCCAAGAGAAGGTTTGGGTGCTGCAAGAAATATTGGACTTGATAATGCTTGTGGGGCTTATTTCTTGAGTGTTGGTGCTGATAATGTTATGCCTTTAGGTTCAATAAAATCAATGATTGATGAGCTAAAACGTGAAGTCTACAGTGGAGTTGGGTGTACAACTATTCTGAATGAGCCATCAGGTTACTTTTCATGGGCGCTAAATAAGTATAAAATGGCAAGATATTATTCTGGAGAACGTAATGTTATAGGGACACCGCATATGTACAAAACGGACCTTTTAAAAAGATATAGGTTTAACCCAGTTATGTCATGGAGTGATGATGGAGATTTATGTGATAGATTAGTAGCTGACGGTCATAGGTTAACCATTATTGACAGGCACTGTTATGAAATGTCACAATCGTCATTTATCGACATTTGGAAAAGATGGAAAATGTACGGTAAGAGCGATTGGGAGACGTTCAATAAATACCGTGGAGAATGGAATGTGAAAAGAAAAGTAAAATCAATATTGTATCCTCTTAATAAAGAGCTAGTTGTTCCGCTCATTAGAACTAAAGGGGTTCTAAGTAAATTAGCGCTTTTTCCATTTGTTTTGTTAATTACAGCTAGAAGATATTTAGGTTGGATGAAATTTTTAATGAGTAAATAATAAGAAAGATTAATTTAGAAAATACTGAATGTCTTTGCCATGAAAATTAATGCGGATGTCGATAGTATACTTCCGTTCTAAAGCAATTCCCTTTTTGACATATAGAAAACTGTTGCAAAACAAACTGATGAATTTCTCAAACAGACTAAAGAATTACTACACACTCCTTCAAGGGTACAAAGCATTAAAAGATCATTCATTGCCACGAGCCGAGGCAATAATATTTGTTTCATCTACTCATTTTTCTAAAAATAAAACTAAAAAGTATGAGTCCGAAATAGTTGAAAAACTTGTTGGGTATCTTACAAAACAAAATTACGCTTTAGATAAAATCGCATTGATTGGAATGCCACCATTCTTTCTGAGGGAACAAGAGCTTGGGATAAAGGTTAATAGATTGAACTATGCTTATCTAGGCTACATAGTACGTCAAGTCTTAATGAAACGAATGTCATTGGCTCACGCTAATACCAAGTATTTTACAGATTTAATTAACAAATCGCAGACAAAAATTTATTACGCAACAAATTATTATCCATTCTTAAACAGGTTAAAAACGCGTGCACTTCATGCGGAATACTTGCATGGATATGCTTATAAAACACTCCCTTTATATTTTGATGAGGATCTTAATCATTTATCTGAAATAGTATGTTTTGATAAATATTCATTTAAAGCAATAAGAACCGATCCAAGATTAAGCGAAGTAAGTGGTGTTGTTATTGATAAAGGTGAATTGGTAGCTTTTGAACAATTAGCTAGACCTGAATTTTTGAAGAAGTATAAAAAAGTGTGTTTGTATACTATCTCAGGAGGATATTATAAAACGGACACAGAATTTGGTCATGAACTTCTAGACAACGGAATTTGTCACGATTCTTTTTTGTCTTGGATACACGAAAGAAAGGACATTGCGTTTATTTTTCGTCCCCATCCTACTCATTCTTTAATAAAATATAAAGGGTTGATGAATACGTTATTTAAATTAGAGAGACAAAATTCTAATTTATATGCAGAATACTTTCTTGACTGGAGCTTAAAACAAATGTTACACATTTCTGATATTCATTTTACAATGAGTAGTAATAGTGTATATTTTGCATCTAGACAAGGAATATTATCATATTCATTATGCCATAGTATCGCTAAAGGTGGAGATAGAGAAGATTATATGTCAGATTTAGAAGCTGATGGATTTTTAATAAAAGAAAATTATAAAAGAATTAATTATAACCTATGTGTGGAATAATCGGGACTACGGATCTGTCAAGTAAAAGTTTTGAAAAAAATGCATTAAAAGCTCTTAATGAAATTAGGCACAGAGGGCCGGACAATCAGGGAACATTCAGAGATAGTGAAGTCTTCTTAGGACATACCCGTTTGGCAATTGTAGATCTTTCTACACAGGGGGATCAGCCAATATATTATTCCGACTTTGTCCTAGTGTTTAATGGAGAACTTTATAATTACATAGAGATAAAAGAAGATCTAGTTAGCAAAAATATTGAGTTTAATACCAATTCAGATGGAGAGGTATTTATAAAAGCCTTTTCTGTTTATGGGACAGACATATTTAACTCATTTGATGGCCCTTTTGCATTTATTTTATATAATAAGGTATCTGGTGAAATTTGGTTTGGAAGAGATGCGTTTGGAGAAAAACAATTATTTTTCTCAATTGATGATAATAATATTTTTATCTCTTCAACTATTCAGGCATTGAGATTGCTAAAGCCCGAAAAAAGTTATGTTGTGGACGATGAATGCGTCAATGAATTTATTCATACTGGCATGATTGGACGGTCGGAAAAGACTGTTTACAAAGAAATAAAAAAATGTGAGCCTGGATGTGTTTATCAGGTGAATAAATTAAATGATAAATTAGAATTATCCAAAAAACACTTTTCTCTACAAAGCTATTGTGAAAAGAATCTAAAACTTATTACAAACCGTTACTTTTCCGACAGGTTTCATGAAACGTTTAAATATAGTATTGAAAAAAGACTAAGGGTTGATGTACCATATACCCTTTTGCTAAGTGGAGGTATTGACAGTTCATATTTATTGTGCGTTTTAGTCAATGAATTGAAGATTAAACCTGTTTGCTATACTTTATTAGAAGAAGGGCATCCTGATATCGAAAACGTAAGACATTTAACAGACCATTTTAGTTTAGAATTAATTTTAATCACTCCACCTAAAGATTTTAGTAATTTTTATATCGAGGCTTTGGAAAAGTTAGACGTTCCAATTTTTGATGCTGCATATTTTAGTTTGTATTATATCATATCGCACATTCCAAGTAACTATAAGGTAATTTTCTGTGGTGATGGTGCTGATGAATTGTTTTTATCATATTCGGATGCCAGGTTATTGGAAAAAACCCAAAAGTATTACAATATACTTTTTTTAGTTGCTAAACTCGTTACACCCCTAATTCCTAGATTTAGAAGGGGGTTGTTGTACGGTAATAAAAATACACATAAGAAATGGGAAGCTTACTGGCAAGCTTTAAATGCAGGCAGGGAATTATATGATCATGAAAAGAATGTCACGAAAAGTAGTCTTACCAATCTTAGTGAACGATTAAATATCAAAAGTGACCGAGCTGGTATGGCATTTTCAAAAGAATTAAGAACACCATTTTTAAACAAAGAGCTATTTTCATTGTGTGAAAATGCGAGATTTTCAAATTTAAATATTTCATCTAAGCAAGTTTTAATAGATTATGTAAATGCTACAATCGGTCGAAATTTAAATTTAACAAAGAGAGGATTTAATAGTGGTGGTATGAAAGAAGGGTTCAAGTTTTTAGGGGACACAAGTGTAAAATCGATTTCCCAAGTGATTCTCGCTGCAACAAATAGGCCTCACAGTAAGTAGTGTTTTAGCCATAAAATTGATATATGAACAGGGCAATATTTATAACTGAAAGTATAGGGAGTTCGAACAACGGAGGTGGAAGTTTAAGTGCAGTTGATTTCACAAATCTTTTGAACGAGCGATTTGATGACCTTACCATATACACGTTCAGACCCCATTTACTTAATAATATTAATAATACTTCACAAGTAGTATATATTAAAAGAGAATTACCAAAAGTAAAAAATCTAAGAGATTTTTTGAAGTACTGCTACTACCTTATATTAAACATAAATACATTAAAAGAAATCACAACAGATCGTGAAACATCGATTTTTGTAAATAGCTGGCCTTTATTTTACAATACTATAGAATTAAGTGGACCCTACTCTAGAAAAATACTGATTGTTCGAGGGAGTGTTAATTTTCTAGACTTTATTGAAGATGGGCTTGGAAAATTGGAGAGAAGTAAGTTATATGCGGATTCGTTTAATCTATTTGACTCCATTATTTTTGTAAGCAAAAATATAATACCAAAGTGGATAGAATACACTGGTTATAATAAGAAAATTTTTGTTTTAAGAAATGCCATACGAAGTGGGATTAAAACTCAAAATTCTATTATAAGCAGACAATATGCGAATAATTTCAACATAGTTTTAGTTGGATCTATCCAATCCAGAAAAAATCAAGGAATCATTGAGTTGGCGGCCAAGCAAAGTTTTAGCTTGTTTCCGCATGTACGATTTCACCTTATTGGTGGTGTTTCTAAAACACATGGAGGAGAGGAGATATATAGAAACTTAGCTTCATATAAGAATATTATATTTCATGGACATCGACAGGATGTTTCCAATTATATTTATGACGCTAGTTTGTGTCTATTCACATCAAAGGCCGAAGCACTACCAAGAACGCTGATAGAATATATTTCCTTCGGGAAAATCACTATTTCTAGCGACATCGATGGTAATTCAGAAATGATTATTGATAATGAAACAGGGTTTCTTTTCAACCCAGATGACCAAGTGGAGCTTTGGTCAAAAATCAAGTTTGTTATCGAAAATCATCAAAATTTGCAATATGTCTCAAAAAATGCAAAAGATCGCTATTCAAGATTATTTACACTGGAGGCACAGAGTGTTAGTTTTGATAAAATCATGGATAAATTATAATTTGCGGTAATTATTTTCCGGTATGTTACACCCGAAAGTACTAAAATGAAATAAATAGAAGATGTGTGAGGGATGGTAGAGGGATGTAAGCTTTTATATGGGTGTAACTTTATAAGACTACTATAGCACAAAAGAACACTCAGCTAACGCTGTCGGAAGATGTATACTTTCCTGCAAAGTTACACAGGTCAAGCTCAGTTATCTGTATGTAACTTCACTTGTCAAAACCTAATTTAGCGCAGTAATAGAATTTCACAGAGTAAATATTAATAATAAAAGTGTCAACAATAAAAGTCTTAGAGGTATTATTATCCATACAATCCGTAATAATCCTAACTATATTAATAAAGAGGTTTCGTTATCACCTCTTGAGTTCATGGTTTATTGCAGGTTGGTTTGTATTCGTTAATTCTTCATTTCTCATTTCATTTCTATTAGTAGGAGACACGAGTGTATTGTATTCTTTACCAAGTAATTATTTGATTGTGCCAACTACAGCGAGTATAGAGACTGCATATTATGCATTCTTTATTGCTAATACATTAATTATTCTATACAAGGACAAAAGTGAAATAAAAGTTTCGAGATTAAAAAGGTCACAACTGGAATATAAAATAGGATTTGTTATATTTTGTTTTTCCGGTTTTCTTGTAGGCCTGGAATCTATTCTGTCTGTAACTCTAGGGGTTTATAAGACATATTCAGATATTTATGTGAACGGAGTAGAAGTAATTCCTTTAATGAAGATTTGGAACACATTATATGGTTTTTCAATTTTTATCATTTTATCTAATTTAGAGCCAAAAAGATTACCTAAATGGTTTTATGTAATATTAATTATAATTGGTATCCTACAGTCTTTAGGTGGAATAAGGACTTATTTTATAGTGCCAATTGGATTTGTACTGTGGCATAGTAGCTTGTTTTATGGTTTGAAATTGAGTAAAAAAAAAGCAATGCTAACCGTTGTAGTTTTAATATTTTCTATTGCAATTCTTACTTCCATTAGAACGTCTGGTTCTACTACTACTCCTGTAAGCGATGTCATTGAAACTTTTAGCAGTCTCTCCACTAGTGTAAAACACCTTGTTTACTATATCGATATGAAGGATGAATTAAGAAGTGACTTTCCTTATCTTTTTGCTCCTTTTATATTCCCATTTCAATATATTTATTACGGATCTGCTGTAATTGGCCAATCGTTGAGCTCGAGTCTATTAAGACTCGATCTGAATCATATCTTGAGCTCTTCAATAAATATTAACTCATATTATCATGGTGCTGGTTTAGGAAATTTTTTTGTTTCAGAATCCATGCAATATGGGTTTGTATTCTTGGTGATTTCATTGTTTCTTTTGAAGAATTTGCTGGTTTTTTATAATAAAACCATCCAAAAGTCCAGAGTTGGAAGAGGTTTATCTTATTTAATATTTTATAGTGTTGCCTTTGCCCCCAGGTCTAATCTCTTTCCTGATTTATGGCCGGTAGTAAAAATATTAGTCATGTTAGTAATTTTTAGGATGATTTTGGCGTTGTTGCGTACACCAAGTCTAGTAGTAAAAAAAACAGTACTATCCATTAATAAGAAATGATAAAGCAAATATTTTCAGGAGGCATACTCAACTTAATCACATTTTTATTCACATTTATAACAAGTTTTTTAATTGTTAGGATACTAGACCCAAATCAAATAGTAGATTATTATAAATTAATAGCGCTTTTATCCTGGGGGTCACTAACATTGATAGCTGTCAATAACCATGGAATTATATTGTTGAGTTCTGAAAATGATAGATTCAATAAGATTTACATATTTATAGTTCAATTAATATATTCGCTTATATATGTGGTATTAATCAAAATAATTTTCCCAACAGTCCCCATAGTCCTATTTGCTTTTGCAGTCTTAAATTTTATTTCATTAGAATGGGTATTTATCGCAAAGAACAAACCAAATATTTTGATTATTGGCAGCATAGTAAACAAGGCTTTTGTGGCGGTAGTATTAGTTCTCATATATACATACAGTATTAATATCTCAACAGTAAACTTGATTCAGATTTTGGCTGTTGGTATGGCGTTGAATTTAATTATATTACTGAGAAAGATAAAGTTCGATGCTTTTGATATTAAATACACAGAGCTTAAAGCGATGATGATAATTATTTTAAAAGCGGCCCCGTTTTATTTACTTCACGGACAAATCTTTAATTACGTTTTAATGTTTAATCCATTTGATGATAATGATGCAGGTTTAGTTATATATTCACGTATTGCCCTTATTTCGGTTGGTTTCATAACTAGTCTTTCCCATTTTACAATGCCTTTATTCAATAATTCCCTAAATAATTGGAATAAATTCTGGAAGGGTTTAATGATAACCTTTTGCACTTCAGCAATTATAGTTGTTATTTTAATGTTACTTTATGAGCCCGTAGAATATGTTTTTTTGGGAGAAAACAGAATGCTATCTAGTCATCGATTGGTATTTGCTGTGATCATAATTGTGTATCCAATCTACAATTATTTCGTTGTTAATCATTATATTGTAAAAAGGGAAACGAATAGGCTGCTTTTGCCGCTTGTAATAGTGAACTTTCCGTTATTTTTATTTCAGTATTTTAATCTTGGTCCCATAGCGCCATATATCTGGGTTGCAGTCAGTTTTTTGTCCTTCTCTTCACTTTTCGTTTTACAGCGAAAATCCTTATTTATTGAATTCATGAAAACGTTGCGGTTGAGTTACCACAACAGATAGCAAGGCCATGCTTGTAGAAAAATGGAATACGAACGAAGAGTATTTGCCAAATATTGTAATTTGAATGAAGTGCTTTAAATGATTGGATAGCCATTAATCGTGTAAAGTCATTGCGACAAACTCTAGTGCAGAATGGTAATTCATAATTTTGTAGAGTAATTTAGAGGAGTTGTGTAACACAGGCAAGCAGGGAAATAAAGAGGTCACATGGGATCAACTCGATATTTTTGATAAGAAAATGATGTCGATACGTTTTAAGAATCTTAGAGAAGAGCAGGAGTATTACTGTGAACTTAAGCGAAATCGCTTCATAATCCCTATGGAAATTACTTTTAATAGATTCTTTTCTTGTTAAGATTAATTTATGGTAAACGATAAAGTAGTTTTATTTGATTTTGACGGGACAATAATACGTGGTGATTCTGTGCGCATATTGTTTAGACACTTAAGTTCTTCGCGGAGGAATTTCATCATCAACTATTATGTGAAGAATTTGCTTTGGATAGTATTGTTAGTTTTATTCAAAGATGATCGAGTTTTGCGTGAGTCCAGACGAAAAGTACTTGCGAAAAAATTTGTAGAGGAGAATTGTGAGAATTTGAGAAAAGATTTGAGCCACCATATTTTTGATTCCTCTATGGCAGAAATTAGTAAATACTCTGATGGTGGTTACAAGATTATCATTATTAGTGCAGGTTTCAAAGAAATTATAAGATGTATTATGCCTAATTTTATAAAGTGTAAAATAATTGCTAATTCTATGTATACGATGAATGCAATTCCTATTAATGGTGAGATGAAACTGTCTGCTCTTGGGGATGAACTCTTAGACACCCCATCAATAATTGCAGCTTTCGGAAATTCTAATGGAGATGTGCCTATGCTGGAAAGTGCGGAAAATCCCTTTTGGGTATTGCCAAGTGGCGAAATAATACCATATACCAAGAAGCATGTATAGTATTCTGGGAATAGTTTTATTTTATTTTCGATACTACCGTACCGACAGGTTAAAAAGTCCGGAGATTGAGAACATGCAGGCTGAAAAGCTTAAGAAACTGCTAATTCATAATCAGATCTTTAGGCACTATGATTTAGACTATTTCTTAAATGGCGATGATTTTCTTGTTGAGTTTTCTCGCCAAGTCCCAATACTGAAGAAATCAAAGGTTAAGGAATCCTCGGAGTCTTTTCTAGCACGTAAACCGACTAGACTCGATTTAGAGTTTTATACTAGTGGATCTACAGGTAAGCCAATGAAGGCGTATGTAAGTTGGCGTCACTGGGTAGTAGAGCAAGCAGTTGTCTATAGACATTGGAAATGGCATGGATATAGGTTTAGAGACACTTGTGCTATGCTAAGAAGTTATTCACCAAAAGAAGGTGAGCCTCTAATTAAGTACAGCTGGGCACTAAATACATTTTACTACAGTCCCTTTCATTTGAATGATAAGCACATGGAGGAGTATTACCGACATATGTTATCGAAAAGGGTGAAGTATTTAAGAGGCTATCCTAGTAGTATAAAGATTTTCGCAGAGTTCTGTCAAAAGAAAGGATATTCCATTCCAGGATTGAAATTCATCTTAACAGCTTCCGAAGTACTTTCTAAAGAAGATAGGTCTTTTATAGAGAACGTTTTTGGGGTACAAATTGGCAACCATTATGGTTTGGCGGAGCAGATCGTAATGTTCGGAAACTGCTCGGAGTCTTCTATACTGCATAATTACAATGAATATGGCTATTGTGAATTGATACCAACTGATGAACAGAATATTTACAGGATAATTGGAACGAATCTCCATAATGACCTTATGCCTTTACTAAGATATGATA
>Ga0209532_1000869_pt1 | contig 25041 bp, 20 predicted proteins | sample COG_02_FD_184746 | JGI IMG/M metagenome (GOLD analysis project Ga0209532, IMG submission 184746) | Pelagic Microbial community sample from North Sea - COGITO 998_met_02 (SPAdes) (version 2) | ecosystem: Environmental > Aquatic > Marine > Neritic zone/Coastal water | place: Helgoland, sampling... | reverse complement strand
CAATACTATGGGCCATAGACATTTTATCTTGGCGCATCAATAAGTCGGGTAAGTAGCTAATAAGCTCATACTTACGCTTTTTCTGTTGAGGATTCATTTTAATACTTTCCCATATACCTATTCGACTTTTCATTGCGTCGGTAACCGAAAATTGGGAGTATATTTTAGATGTTACACCCATTCCTGAATAAGCGGTTTTAAGAATGTACCGGTTCTCTGTATTGAACATCAGCTTTATAAAAGACCCCAACTGACTACGGTTCTTAATAAGCCCTCTCAAAATGTTGATACTTAAACGTTTCTTACTATCTGGTAAGAAGCGGTCATAGCCGGCTAAACTTTCATCAGCACCTTCGCCACTAAGTAAAACAGTCACATGTTTTTTTGCCTCCCGACTTAGAAGTTTAATCCCTACCGTGTTAGGATGATTGATAGGCTGCTCAAAATGCCAAACCGCTTCATCCAACAAATCAAGATAGGCTTCTGCATTTAAGGTAAATTGGTGGGACTTAAGTTTAAAGCTCTTTGCTACCTCATCGATATATTTTTTCTCCGAAAATCGCGCATCATCAAATACAATAGAAACGGTTTCTAATGATCCTTTCTCGGTAAATTCAGTAGCTAAGGCCGTTACTAGGGAAGAATCTACTCCACCTGACAATTGACTCCCCAACTTAACATCACTAATCATCTGACGTTTCACCGAATTGCGCAAGGCATTTTCTAATTCCTTCCTATTCAGTTTGGGGTTATCCGTTCCTTCTTCTCGGATATCATAATAAGTATTTACATCTATTTCTCCTTCCAAACCAATTTTCCAATAGGTTCCAGGCGTTAGATTTATAATATCCTTGAATAGTGTATGGTTTATGGAATTCCGGAATAGTAAGAACTCTGATAGTTTAGATTTATCTAGTTCAAATTTAAATTCTGGTAAATTTTTGAAGCTCTTCATTTCTGAAGAAAAGGCCAAATAGCTAGAGTTATTTAGTACGTACAATGGTTTAATTCCTAGACGGTCTCTAACCAAATACCACTCATTTTTTCTTCCATCATAAATGGATAAGGCGAACATCCCGTTCAACCTTTCTAACATCCCATCTAAGCCATAGGCCAAGTAAAGCGCCAGAACAACCTCTGTATCGCTATGGCCTTTGAACTGGAATCCACTTTTTTCAAGCTCAGGTTTGAAGTCGAAGGCATTGTACACCTCTCCATTCATCATTAAAGCAACTTTACTCTCATGATGTATCATAGGCTGATGACCAGCAGGACTTACATCGAGAATGCTTAGTCTATTGAATCCGAATACTAAATCAGGGGTAGAGGTAAAGTCTTTTGGCTGGTCAACCGGTAGTTCTTCTAAAAGGGCATCCCCCATATTTATTCCCAAAACACCGGAATCATCGGGTCCACGATGTTTTTGAATTTTCAACATCTCAAGTACCGGTTTCGAGTTCTCTATCGGATGTGATTTAGAGTAATATCCCGTTAATCCGCACATATCAGTATAGTTTCTTTTTAAGAACTGCGAGTAAAACTTCTCGGTGAGACTCGCATTGTGCCAATACGTGTAGCATTCTTCTTTTTGAGTATCCCATAATATCTGGTAATAATCCTCTTTTATGTAAGGCTACAGTAAATCTATTTCTATAAGGCTGAATTCTACTGAGCATAATAGGGGTCAATTTTTCACAATGCTCCAAAAACTTAGTTTCCAATAAATCATCATCCCCAATGATTTGATTTAAGTCTGCAAGTTGTTTTTCAAGCTCGATTTTAGAGTCCCCCTTCAAAAATTCAATCACCGGCTCCTCGTCGTTTTGACTCACCAACTCGTATTCATGAGCGATTTCTCCTTCGTTATTAAAGCTGAGTTTTAAGAGCATGCCTTTATTCCAGTTTGATTGTCTAAAACCAGGCCAATCAAAACAAAAGTTTCCTAAGCTGTAATATATGGGCTTCCCTTTATAAACTTCATAGCCGGAAATCACGTGTGGATGATGACCAACTACCGCATCTGCACCTGCATCAATCATGTAACGCGACTGACTTTTCATACGAGGGCTAGGAAGAGGATAATGCTCATGTCCGCCGTGAACAATTACAACGACATACATCGCTCCTGATTCTTTAGCCGCTTGAATGCTCAGTAATGCTCTGTGGTAATCAATTGGTGCACAACCTGGTTCCTTACCGTGCGTGGTGGTCCATTCGCTTTCCGCTATGTTAATCACACCAATCTGCACGCCATTTTTTTCGATGAAGGTTGTTTTAAAGGCCTCGTCTATATTGAAGCCACTACCTAGCCATCCAATGTTTTGGTCTTTTAAGCTATCATAAGTATCGCTTATTCCTTCTGCCCCGTAATCAAAAAAGTGGTTATTTGCGGTGGCCACTAAATTGCAGTTTAGGTAGGCCAACATTTCCGCACTTTCAGGTTTTGCCCTCAGGTGAGGGCCTGTTTTTATTATTTTCTTTCCCTTGTCGGTTAGAGGGCACTCTAAGTCAATAATGTTGAAATCGTTGTCATCAAAGTAAGTTTTTACGCCGTCGAAAATGGTTTTCCAATTACCAGCTATATAGAGTCGCTCCACCCGGTTTATCGGACAAAAATCTCCTGTAAATCCAATGGTAACGCTACTCATAATATTTTTTTGATAATTCGGCACTACTCATAAACTTAACGTCCGGCCACTTTTGTAATACTTTGTCTAGGTAAGTAGTTAGTATCTCAATTCCTCTATCCCTATTCTCTGTGCTCACTCCGCCAACATAGTTTATCCTATGGGTCGAAACTATGGCTGGCTGTTTCATCCTGAAAGCCATACTAGTTTGATGCAATGCATTATCTATCCAGTTTTGATTGAGATCCATACTGGGCTCTAATTCTACATTTCGAACTAGATTTATCAAACCATCAGATTTCACTCCTTGATACCTTCTTTGATAGTCATAATTAGAGAGACCTCCCTTAGGGATAATAAGATATTTCATACCCTGTATACTTTTAATGTTCAGCTTTCCTAGAACCGGAATCAGTTCTTTAGGAAAAGTGTAACAAGGAGGAATAAATGATTCGGGAGCTTGTCCGAAATAAGACTTGAATTGGTTTACAGCCTGGTTTAATATCTCGGTATAGCTCTCAATATAGCCAGTACCCGATTCGTCAAAATCAAAAGACTCCATATAACTATAATCCTCATCGCCGGAGTAGGTGGAACCATATTGGAACGAATTTAAAGTTCCTTTGTGATCTGACTTTAAAGCCCTAAGCCACCTACTAATATTGACATGTTCTCTACCGTGCAACTGCGGTGAAAAATGGCCATTATCTATGGCTTCATCAAAAAGGGTCTTGATTTTATTAGCATTTCCCACACGGTCGTAACTAACCTGAATGGGTTCCCATAAATATTCTTCAAATCCCTTTTCCTTAATCTGACTAAAGTTTGGGTTGGTTGAGAGGAAATTGGCGGTAAACACCGGACTGAAACCTTGTCTATTCTTTAATCCCGATAGGGCATTAACCAAAACCTCCACATCATTTTCATTTTCCAGTGTATCCAAGCGATAAGGTCCATCATGCTTGTAGCCCTTATTTTCTTCAGAGGCCCGAGGGCTTCTTATTGCACCCCAATCATCCGACTCAATTACCAATATTTTATCCCTTACCCGCTTTGGCGATAAGTTCAAAATAATTTGAGAAGCATTTTTTCGAATATTCATTGAATTCTAATACAGTAAACAGATTCTAATTTAAATCAGTGCTATTTTGCCTGTCGAAAAGACGCTCATAGTACTCTGATTTAGTAGTAGAGTTGGTAATTGATGAATGATGGTTTACCGCTAAGCCAATATAGCTGAAGGTAGATATCCCCTATTTCGACTTAAACCAAACTTTAGCGTTAATATATCCTACGTAGCTGATTATAATGCGAACCATTTTTTGGGAAACATTGGGCATACTATAGTCCGAAACCATGCGAAAACTCCTTTCGGAATCGACTTCTTGAAGCTCTACTTGTTGCAATCCCTGCATCACTCGCTCAGGAGTTAGTCCCACCATCATCACGGAAGCCTCCTCCATAGCTTCTGGTCTTTCATGAGCTTCGCGAATATTTAATGCACGGAAATTCATTATGGATGATTCTTCTGATATAGTGCCACTATCGGACAAGACCGCTTTCGCATTAACCTGAAGCGCATTGTAGTCAGAAAAACCCAATGGTTTTTGCCATTGAATCAAATCATGAGTGGTGACATTCGCTTCTTGATCAGTCGCTAATCTTTCCAGTCTTTTTCTGGTTCGAGGATGCGTAGAAACAATAATGGGTAACTGGTACTCCTCCGCAATGCGATTTAGCGATTCTAATAGATTCAAAAAGTTTTGATCTGAACCGATGTTCTCTTCACGGTGTGCGGAAACGACGAAATAATTGTTCTTTTCTAAACCCAGTTGTTTTAGGATATCAGACTCTTTGATTTTAGCTTCATAGGCTTTCAAAACCTCATACATTGGCGAGCCTGTCTTGATAATTCGGTCAGGAGATAACCCCTCACGCAACAAGTATTCGCGAGCAATAGAAGAATAAGTTAGATTGATATCCGCTATATGGTCAACAATCTTACGGTTAGTCTCTTCTGGAACCCGTTGATCAAAACAACGATTCCCGGCTTCCATATGGAAAATAGGAATCTTACGCTTCTTGGCAGGAATGGCACATAAGCAGGAATTGGTATCACCTAAGACTAAAAATGCATCAGGCTGTTCCTGCTCCAAAATAGGATCAATGGCAATTATAATTTTACCTATCGTTTCGGTGGCATTGGCACCAGCTGCATTCAAAAAATGATCTGGCTTCCGTACTCCTAAATCTTCATAGAATACTTCATTAAGCTCAAAATCGTAATTTTGACCGGTGTGTACAGTAATATGTTCTATCGCAGGACTTTCATCAAGAGCATGCATCACTCTAGATAATCGAATGATCTCAGGACGCGTACCTACAACGGTTAAAACCTTTAACTTCTTCATTTTAAACTACCTTATTATTAATCTAGCTCAACTTTCTCAAACCAGGTATCTGGATTCTCTGGGTTATAAGCCTCATTAATCCAAAATACTGTTATTAATTCTTCTTGTCCAATATTTTTAATGTTGTGCGTATACCAAATGGGCATATCAACATAAGATGGATTTTCACCGTCTAATTCAAAATCCAAAACTTCATTCGTTCCAATTCTGCGTAACTGAATTCTCGCCTTACCTAGAATTACTGCAAATCGCTCAATCTTACGTGTATGGAAATGTTCGCCTCTGGTTATCCCTGGACGTGTGGTTGAAAAAGAGGTTTGACCGGATATTCCAGCTCGCATTAATTCTACAAAATGCCCTCGATTATCGCTATGCTTGGTAAAATGCCGTGAAAAATAGTCCTTCTTGGGCATATAGCAGCGGTAGGTATTGAAGAGATTATGCTCAAATTGGTTGCTTATGGAGGGTATTTGACCTCCATCTTGATACATCTCCTTGTAGTGCTGCAGTAAGTCTAGTAATTCAGAAACTTTGGATTCTGCTGTGTGATCCACCCAAAGCGCAGCTTGATCGACCGACACATTAATATTATTCATGATTTCGGCCACTAATTCGCCAACATAAATCAGTTTGAGTTGGCCGTCAACTTCAATCTTAGGTTCTTCATCGTGAGAGACTTGATGGCAAAATGTAGCTACCACTGAATTGTAATATGGATGACCAAAAGGTCCATACACATTAGGAATAATCATACCGGTAAAACACCCACCCGAACGAGATGCCCAGGCTGCCAATGCCTCACGCGCTTCTTTTTTGGACCTTCCATAAAAATTATCACGTTCTTCTTGGGTTGAAGAAGAAATAATCACTTGTGGAGTACTACCCGTGCGCTCTAGAGCTGCGATGAGCTTTTGAGTTAAATCGGTATTCATACGATAAATTTCCTCGGGATCATTATGGCGATTTAGCGCGGCCAGATGTACAATTACATCGCAACTTGACACGAATGCATCAAGTCGTGCTTCCTCCTCGAAAAAGGAACGTTCAAAGTCAATTAAAGTAAAGTTAGCTTCATCTAACTTTAGTGTATGGTAAAGATGGTAGCCTATGAAGCCATTCTGCCCGGTTATACCTACTTTTTTCATTAATCTTTATTTTTTGTCTTACGAAAAAGAATCAATTAATCTTTGCTCGATTCCCACTTTATGTTTTCTAAGGTCTCCCTAAAGTCATCTTGTTTAGAAGAGTCTAAATCAAAATCCGAATACACCATTAGCGCGCTTCGCTCCTCAAGGGCCTCAAAGCCATTGTAAAGCCCAGGTGTGATTTCTAATACTTCACTCATTTTAGAGCTTAACCTGTACTCAACCCTTTCCAAGCTATTCATATCCACCGTCTTTAACAGGAAACTGCCCTTAACACAATAGAACCACTTGGATTCTTTTTTATGACCTTGCCAAGCTAGAATGATTCTGGTTTTGGGCTCAATACAATACATTCAAACTATTGGAGTCATATCGAAGCTATTCACAAAGGAGACGGTTCCTCTTTCATCTGAAAATTTAGAGCCCTTTACTAAAATTGAGTTAAGATCATTTAATTAAACTTAAAACGCGTTCGGTAAATACATCGGCCCCTTTAGCGTTTAAATGATTCGCATCCTTAAATAGCTCGGGGTGATCAACAAAAAACGGGTCATTTTGGAAACTGTAAATTTCAACAGGAAATTCGTTATTCAAATAGCTTATAAACTGCTCATAGCTATCGCCTTTTTCATACAAAAAAAAGGAAGGAGAAACTATTAACTTCAAATCAATACCTTCATTTAAACAGTCATTAATGAAGGACTCCATCTCGGCCACTTTGCTGGAATCCAGACTACCACTAGTCTTTGTCTCCACAGGTTGACTACTTTCAGCAAGGCCATTCTCCGCACCAATTGGCATAAAACCATTGAAGCTATTGTGGTAAGGAATAAAGTTGTTTCTCACAATTCGATAAATTTCGGAATTGAATGGGTAAGTATGAGAAAACATTTTAACCTTATGATTCGGATCAAAAGTCCTAAAAGCACTATCGATTATTTTATGCTCCGCAGAAAGAGGTAATAAAACAGCCAACCTTTCTTTATTCCATGTTGACACCGTTTCTTCAAAGTCAATATTGAATAGGTCAAGGATAATGGTTTTAGGTGTATATCTGCTTAATACTGTTTTCAATAATAGGTTATGGTAATATATGTTCTGACCTCCTGCTCCCACATTATAGGAAGTGATGTTCAAGGAATCTTGTATGAGCTCAGTATTATAATGGTGGAGGGCTCTTGAGGATCCAAACACAGGTAAGTCGGCTTCTGTGGCACTAAACGAATGAACCACACGATCGTTTTCTAAAGATTGCTCAGAATAGAATCCAGCTTCTAAAAAACCTCCAACGATCCAATCACCTAGGATAATAAAGGTAACTAGCGCAACAATGAAAGTATACTTTCTGTATGCCATAATTTAGAATTGGAAATAAATAAACTGGCCACCGTTGAACACGCCAATACTTAAAATTATAAGGATAATTAAAGCGTGTGAAAATGAATAACTCCAAGCGTTTTGGCTACTAATAAATTTCAAACGCTGAGGGAAATATTCTTCCCTTATCTCTTTTAAAATTAGTAGCATTAAACCTAAGCCTCCATAAAGAATAGTTGAGATAGTTCCTAAATACAAGCTTCCTTCAAAAGAAAATATTTTACCTATGATAAGCCAAGCATCCCCCAAGCTATTAGCTCTAAAAAATATCCATGCAAATGTTACCATCACGTAATTGACGCTAATCATGGCTAGCATAGATAAAACATGTGGTTTTCGGCGGTTGCCATAGCGCGTATACTTCTGGATGGTGTTAAATAAACCATGTAATGCACCCCAAATTACAAAGGTCCAATTAGCCCCATGCCAAATGCCGCTTACTACAAATGTGATAAAGAGGTTCAAATAGGTTCTTGGTTTAGATACTCTATTTCCTCCCAGCGGAATATAGAGGTAATCCCTAAACCAGGTTGATAAGGATATATGCCACCTATGCCAAAACTCCGCAATAGATTTAGCAAAGTACGGACGCTTAAAATTGGTCATTAGCTCAAATCCAATGATTCTAGCTGTTCCAATCGCAATACTGGAGTACCCCGCGAAATCACAATAAATCTGAAAGGAAAACAGCACGGTAGCTAATGCTAAACTAACTCCATTATGGTCTCCTACATTATTATAGGTTGCATCCACATATAGTCCTATTCGATCTGAAACAACAACCTTCATGAAAAGCCCCCATATGATGAGGCTCAATCCATGTTTGAAATTTTCGATTGAAAAATATTTCCTTTGATGAAATTGTGGTAATAAATTTTTCGCCCTTTCTATTGGCCCTGCGACAAGTTGCGGAAAGAAGGACACAAAAAGTGCATAGACGAAAAAATTCTTCTCGGCTTTCAGGTCACCCCTATAAACATCTATAGTATAACCTACAGCTTGAAATGTATAGAATGAAATTCCAACTGGAAGTAAAATATCAAAGTTCGGCACCTGCCATCTCAAATTTGCTGTTTCAAGCAGATTAAAGATGGTATCATTTACAAAATTGAAATATTTGAAAAAGAACAAGATGCCAAAGTTGATAATCAAACTGATCACCAGAAATGCCTTTTTTTCACCCTTCAGATTCTCTTTTTGAATCAATAAACCACATAACCAAGTTACTATAGTAGAAAAGCAAATCAGAATGGCATAAACGGGCTGCCAATTCATGTAGAAGTAGTAACTGGCTAGCAATAAAAACAAGACGCGAAACCTATGAGGGATAACAAAGTATATTACCGCGACTAAGGGGAAAAAGATTAAGAATTGGAACGAATTAAAAAGCATCTAATTATCGTGTGAAATTGAAGAGGCACAGGAAAGACTCTTGCAGGGTTCTAGTGGTCTTCGATTAATCATAATTACACAATATAGTCATCGACTTCCTCGCCAAACAACTCTTGTTTCACGTATGCCAATTGGCTAATAAGTTGTTTCACCCCTTCCACATCAAGACGATCAGTATTGTGCGAGTGATAGTCTTCTATGCTAGCTATGTCTGATTCTCCTTCAGAGAAATACATGGCATAATTTAAATCACGATTATCGGCTGGGATTCTATAAAAGTCACCCATATCCTCAGCTTTGATCATTTCTTCTCGCGTGCACAGAGTCTCGTACAATTTCTCACCATGACGAGTCCCAATTATTTTTACCTCATTTTCTTTTCCAGCTAACTCCCTAATGGCAACAGCAAGATCGCCAATGGTAGACGAAGGAGCCTTATTAACGAAAAGATCGCCTGAATTTCCGTGTTCAAAGGCAAACAATACTAAATCTACTGCATCATGCAAACTCATAAGAAAACGGGTCATATTAGGATCGGTCACTGTTAGGGGCTGACCGTTTCTTAACTGATTGACAAATAGGGGTATAACAGAACCCCTAGATGCCATTACATTTCCATAACGAGTTAAACAAACTGTGGTATTCTTTAGATTTCGACTTTCTGCTATAGCTACTTTTTCCATCATAGCTTTTGAAATACCCATGGCATTAATGGGATAAGCGGCTTTGTCAGTACTTAAACAAATGACTTTGTTAACATCGTTTTGACCGGCGGCTCTAATTACATTGGCCGTGCCCTCAACATTGGTCTTTACAGCTTGCATTGGAAAAAACTCACAGGAAGGTACTTGCTTTAAAGCCGCGGCATGAAATATATAATCAACCCCTCTGGTAGCGGGCTCAATGCTTTCGTAATCTCGCACATCACCGATATAAAAACGAAGTTTATCAGATTTAAGACGATTGCGCATATCATCCTGCTTTTTCTCATCTCTGGAGAAAATGCGGATTTCTGAAAAGTGGTCCGTAGCTAGGAACCGCTGTAATACAGCGTTTCCAAAAGAACCTGTTCCTCCTGTAATCAGGAGTGTTTTATTTTTTATCATTTGAATTCGATTCTATAAGTTTCTCAAAAAAAATCACTAATTTCTTTGCTTGAATGCGAGCGTTAAATTCTTTCTCGGCCACCTTTCTCCCATTATCACCTACCAATCGTGCAAAATCTGGTCTGCTTAAAGCGCGCCTCATGGCATCGGCAAAAGAATCAAAAGAACCAGGCTGGGCAAAGAAAACCGATTCATTATCTGTCAGATAATCCGGTATTTCCCCAACACTTGTCGCGCAAACCGGATTACCAGTTGCTAAATACTCACCTAACTTCGTAGGGAATCCCCCTTGGGCCTGCTTGCTGTCCGGTCTGGGCAGCACTAGCAGATCTGCTTTTTTTATTATAGATGGAATAATGTCCCGCGGATACGTTTTCATCCAAAACACGCGGTTCGTTAGACCTAAGTCTTCAATTTGTTTTAAATGTCCCGGTGTATCAGGTTGCCATGGTCCAACCAAATAAAGGGTATGTTCGGGAAAATCATTGGCAATCTTAAAGAAAGCTTCAATTAAAACATCTACACCGTCTTTAGCATTGTTCATTACTCCAACAAAAGCAATGTAAGGAGACTTAAATTCTTTTATAACCGAACCTACTAAGTTCTCAAACCTATTGAAGTCGACAGTCATCGGTAAATGAAGTAAGGGGATCTTCAGGCCAAAGTGCTGGGAGTAATGCCTAAACAAGGTTTTCGTCATCAATCCTAAACCATTGAGCTGATAAAGAAAAACCTGTTCTATGAAATTTTGCTCCCTATCTAGAATAACACTGCGAATTCTGTTTGTCTTTTGAACTTTATGAATATCTAAAAATTCACTTTGTTCTAAATAAATGGGAGCATCTAGCCCTCCTTTAAGTTCTGCTAAGTACCTAAATAGTTTAACATCATTCTTAAGCCAGATTATGTCAGGTCTTTCACTACTAAGCGTCTTTAAAAATTTTGCTTTATTAGGGTATCCCTTAAATAACTCGTTCCACCAAGTACGAGCTATACCACCTAATCTTTTATATGACCTATTGCTCAAACTCTGATCATCTAATTTCGATTTTCCTGAACTCTGATCACCGGAAAAAAACACGACGGTAATACCGTTTGCAGTAAGCGCCTCAAGGAGAGATAACGTCCGATTACCTCCCGCGGACGAATTAAATAAATTTTCCTCAAAATCTGTATAAAGTACTTTCAAGAGGTTTTTAAAATTTAATAGTTTGTGTCAAATCTTCATTAGTTAGGGCCCTAAAGTCACGATTTAAGACAGAAGAAACGCCTATCCATAGAAAAGTATATGAAAAGTTAAAGTTTGGCAATCCAAAACTAACCATGTAAATAATTTGCCATAATGCAAGGCCCGAAAGCAATTTGGCTAAATCATTATTAGACTTGTAGTAACCTTTATAGAAAGCTGAAAACAAAATGATTAACATAGGGATTAAATAAGCTAACCCGCCTTTAAGCAAAGCATTAAAATATCCAATTTCTATAGACCTACTTTTACCCTCCTCGCCTCTATCAAATTTTTGTACTTTTCCGTTCAAACCTCTACCTAGTGACCAGTCAGATGGTCGACTACCAAAGTCCAACAAAAACATATCTACTGTTTCTCCTCGTGACTCATCAAAACCCTCCTGTGTCAGCCCACGCTCGAATAAATATATATCATCTTTAGTTTCGGCAATAAAAAAGATACCTCCTAATAACAATACAAAACCTAGTGCCAATATATTTTGTTTCTTATTTAAACTAATACTTGTACTTCGTAACCTTATCCAATACGCCCATCCAAATATGAACAAAACCTCTAATGTCTCACCCCTCCTACCCATTGAGGCTGTAACAAACGCGAACAGCAGAAAATATATTAGCAACATATTTAAAGAATATCTTGCTTGGTGATAACTATATAAGCCAAGTAAAAGTAAAGGCGACATCGAAACTGTTAAAATTCCAACGATATTAAACGGATAATCTTCTACAGACAGTGCCGTTGTTATCACAAAAAATTGAACAATGATGGCAAGGGGCAGCAACCTATACGTCCATTTCAAAAGCAATTGGTAAAAATTCAATCTGAAAGACATCCTTAACAAGAGCACGGGAGTTAAGTAGGGTAGAAAATAAAATTGTTCTGCAAAAAGCTCTTGTAAGTAAAAAGTTTCAAATCGAACAGAATTGATTAGAAGATAAATAGAAACGATAGTGAACAACAAGATTACTAACTCTTGAAAAATACCCTCTCGAACACGAACCTTACCCCTGAAGTAATAAATTATGATTACACCAATCGCGTATACAGACAGTAGGTATTTAATCAATTTTGGGATACCTAAAACACTCTCAAATAGGACTGAAAAAATAAATAAATTAAGCGTAAACAAGGCTCTAACTAAATCTAAATCCTGTTTTGACTTAGAGTAAAAGAAGAGTTTAGCGCGGTTCACAGCATTGCTGTTCTTCATAATTATAGTTGCGTCCAGTTTTTTTCGATTAACGGATTTACAGCAAAACTATTTTGGTAAGATTTATCATTAAACCAAACTTTTGGCGAAAAAACTTCCTTATACCCAGGCTTCAAATAGGCCGGCCACCAACTAAATGAGCTATTTGCAATTATAAAATGTTTGCACTCTTTCATCAAAAAAAACTCTTCAATATCCCCTTGTCCTGAATAAGCCCCATCGTAGTTAAGATCTACAAATTCTAAACTAACTGTCCAGCTACTTAATTCTTTCTTGACCCATTCCAAATCGTTGGAAAAAACAAAAAACTTTGCCTTTGACAGCTTTTTTACCATCAAATCTCTAGCCTCTTCATAATAAGCCATATCTAGAACCTTAAAAAAGTGATCCAACTCTAAATAGTCGCCTCTTCTTATATGTAATGCGACAGACTCTGACTCTTGAATTTTTTGTAAATACTTCTCGGCTTGGCTTGAAAAGGATCCCTTCATGGTAAAAAGAGATTGTAGATCAGCTTTCACATAATCAAAATAAGCCAATACACTACACCAACCAAATAGATAACTGGACTTCTTTCTGTTTATAATCCGATGGTCTACCTGAAAACCAAAAGTTTCATTTATATGACTAGCTTTTCTATACCTTGAGCTTAAACCAAATTTGGCAAGTCCTTTGAAAACAAAAGGAGCAGGTTCCTCATTTTTTAATAAAACTATTTCATCTGGGGAAGCTTCTACAATAGTAAGATTTAAAAATCCTAACTTAAATTGCGATAGCAGCTTACCCCTATAATGACTCAAATCTAACTTGTAAGTTGCGCCAATACGCTTTGCCATAGCATAACCGGTAGCATACTGAAAAAGCTGATTCCCGAAGCCTGCCTTGATATGGCTAATCACCATTTTAGTTTCTTTCATTTCTTGTGGTATTTAAAAATCAAAACCAATAGTGAAATCCAAAAGTCTTTCTTACTTATTTGATCTAAATTTAAAATGAGGCCTCTCAATGCAATCTTTTTACCTATTGCAAAAGGTGCGTACCATTTAAAGTTACGGTAATGCCAAGCTTTAATTGCCTCGGCGTATTCCGCCCTATGCTTGAACAAATCTATTGAATCTTTATGCGAGTAAACCGTTTCAAAGTTTAATAACTTGCTCGGTATGCTGTAATTAATCCTATAATAGCTCAAATAATCATCTAAAAAACCAATAGGGTGATTTTCTGCTATACGTAAGTTCATATCAAAATCTTCTGCCCAAATATGCTCTCGGTAATAGCCCAATGATTTTACCACATCAGCCCTAAGCATGTAATTTACAGGTGGGTGAAATCGTTGCAAGATTAAATCTTTGAAAATGTGCCCACCTTTATAATGAGTTTTTGATTGATTTCTTTCTAAAATATCTTTTCCGTATTCATCAATATACCAAGCCTTGCCATAAACCATTGCATATTCCGCATTGCTTTCTAAAAAAGCAACTTGTTTAGATAATTTACCTGGAAACCATTTATCATCTGAAGCACAGAATGTCAAATACTTGCCTTTAGCATAATGTTTCAACCCCTTATTTAAGGTTTTAGACAAACCTTGATTTTTATTCAATTCCAGGGCAAAGCCATGTTTTTTCTGTAATCTTTTGAGAATTTCCGGAGACGCATCGCTCGAACCATCATCAATTACAATCAATTCAAAATTGGGATAATCTTGATGAAGTATACTTTCTAAACATTGCTCAATGTAATCCGCGTGATTATAACTAGGAACTACAATTGAGACCAAAGGATCGTTTTTTATTCTATTACTCTTGTCTAAGTCAGTTCCGATTTGTTTGATGTCGCTCGGCTGCAAGTCTTCGAAGTAGTTGGAGTTCATTGTCTGAATTAATTTACAAAAAATTGCTGATTTAGTCCTTAGGTAATTTTGTGAATCAGTGCATATAAAGCGCTAAGATTCCGACTTTAAGTGCTGTTTTCATGTTCTAAAAACGTTTTGGCCGGGTATGATTTTGGGATCTGAGTAAGTCGTAATTACTATAGGTTTAAATCATTTTGCCCAAATACCTTGAGCAGTATTATTTAGTATTCCCTTGTATTGCTTAAAATATATTATTGAATTAAAGATGCCCGTTATGATACCAGGAATAACTAGACTGCTAAGACCAAGACCAAAATGATTAAAAATTAATACCATTGGAATAAAGGCCAACGCACTAATTAAGAGGGTATAGAACTGCAAACGGATTTTACCTATGGCATTTAGAAACAAGGTGAAAATGGATGAAATCATTTGAATTATTACCAATAAGGCAAATCCAAAAACTAACTCCCAAACTGGCATTACTTTTCCATCTAGCCAAATATGGAAAATGAATTCATAAAATAGAGCCATTACCAAAACAACAACAATAGCTAATACCAGAATCTTAAGTAATTTATTCATAGTTGCGCCTATCCATGTATAATCCTTCTTAGTGTAAGCTTCTGTAAAAGCGGATAAAAAAGGAGTCAATGTCATGATGAACAACATTGAACCCATGCCCATATAATTTTTGGTAAGATTAAACTCTGTAACATCCTCAGGACCAAAAAGCTGTGCAACTAAAATTAATGATGTCTGAGTTTCGATCATGTATAAAATCTGATTAAGAAAAAACCAGCCTCCCAAAGTAAGCAACGGAATAGCCACTTTAAAATTAACCAGACTAAATGAAGGCCTAAGGTGCTTTAATTTTCTGCTATAGAGCACTGTGCTACCAATGGCTAAACCTATAAAAGCTTGACTACCATAGACTAAACAAAGATGTAATAAAGAGCCCTCTGTATAATTCACCAAAATAATAACTGCTAGTAAGGTAAATACTTGCGACCCCAAGCCAATGAGATCCTTAAGAGCATAAAGCTGAAGTGCCTCAAGGACAGCGTTTAGTGTTTTCATGCTAAACCCTAAGCAAAAGAATAAGACCACCAAAACTACTATCTCCTGTAATATACTTGCACCAACTATCGTAGTATTCAAGATTGCGTTCCAATCTAAAATATTTGAGACCAAAACAAAAGTAATAAATATCAGTGCGGCAATTCCGGTAATAAGCGCGTATGCAGAGCTTATATAAGATCTTGCCAAGTTGTCTTTACCTTGGGCCAGCGCTTCAGCTAATTTATTTCTCAGACCATTTCCAAGGCCTATATCAAAAAACGTCAGCCAGGATGTTATCGAAGAAACGGTTAACCAAATGCCATATTTTGCACTTCCGACATAGTTTAACGCAATAGGAACCAAAATAAAAGTTATTAAAAGAGATACCCCTCGCATGAAAAAGGAAAAACCGACATTTTTGTACGCCCTTAATGATCTAGCGTCTGCACGCATCCAAAAATCTTTCAGCGATTCAATCATTCAACTATCGTTTCTTTAAGTTTCTGATTAAGGATTTTCGTAAATACTTCTGCTCCTTTGCAATTCAAATGGTCTGCATCATGAAATAAATCATCGCTAAAACGGGAGTCCTCGAAATAATTAAGGTCTTTAGTGCCAAATTTTTGTTTGAACCCTAATAAAATATTTTTTGTGCTATCAAGGGAATTGGAATCATTTATGTTGTCAGCTAGATAAGATGATACTGGAACTTGAAGAAAATAAACATCCACATTGCGAGCGGTTAATTGCATTAACAGATTTGACAATTCTTCTATCAAAAAAGCACTTTTAAAATTAACATAATCTTCAGAAAACGAATTAAATTTTTTATCCCCGGCATATTGGGTAGGGCCTTTACCCATATTTTCTCCTCCTCCAAAACCTAGTTCCTTATAATACAGTTCATTCTCCTCCTGACTTTGAAGCAGATTCAATATTTCATTGCGTTTCAGTTGATACAATCGTGAGAAATCTACCAAATTTACTTTATCTGTCTGAGGCTCAATCCCAAAGGTTTGGTAATAAAAAATGTTCCTCCAATATTCAGGTCCTAAATCCAAATTATAATTGAAGGTGAAAAAGTTGATTTCAAAAACAACGGCTTTTAAATTCTTTAAGTAATCTAAATTTCTTTTCACAATCTGAATATCATAATAAAGCGATTGAGAATTGTTTGCTAGATTAACCGAATTAAAGTCTATTCCTTTCGGCCTTATTCCAGAAAATACATGAGATGTTCCCGTAAAGATCACCTCAATTTCTGAAGAATTCTTTGTTATTAATTTTTGCTTTACATCATAAGTATTTGGGAACGTACGAAGCAAGTATTCGAAAATAATAAAAGCGAGGAAAGCAAACGAAGAGAATATTGCCAATCTTTTAAAGAAAAGTTTCATTTAAAATTGAAAGTAAATAAAATCTTGTTGTTGGCCTCTAAACAAGAGAATGATTCCCAATATTACTAGATAAAACGAATACCTCTTAACCCTTGATGAGGTGATAAGAAAATTATCTAGGGCAAAAGGGCTCTTTCTTGATTTCCACTCAATTATGAGCATGAAAATAGTTAACAGCGACACAAGAAGTGCGTCAAACCGATTATGGAAAACAGGAACTGTCAATAATGTCTGTGAAAATATTTCACCAATAATTGAACAGGCATGTCCAACGGAATCAGACCGAAAGAAAACCCATGTCAGAGAAACTAAAGCAAAAGTACCCGCGATTCTTAATCCCTCATTAAACGAAAATCTACCATCATCCCCTATGTTATTTAGGTATCTTCTATTCTTATTAGCTAGTAATAATGGAATGAAATATAGTGCATTAAGAGCTCCCCAGATAATGAAAGTCCAATTTGCACCATGCCAAAAGCCACTCAATATGAAAATAACAAACGTATTACGAATTTTCATCAAAGTTCCCCCCTTACTTCCTCCCAACGGTATGTATAAATAATCCCTAAACCAGGTAGACAAAGAAATGTGCCATCTTCTCCAAAACTCTGCTATATCCCTTGAAAAATAGGGAAAGGCAAAATTCTGCATTAAATTAAAGCCGAACAATCGCGAGACGCCAATTGCAATATCAGAATAGCCAGAAAAATCGCCATAAATCTGAAAAGCAAAAAAGACCGAGCCAAGGAGGAGAGTACTTCCACTGTACTCATCTGAATTATTAAAAATCAAATTGGCATAGGTCGCACAATTATCAGCGATAACGACTTTCTTGAAAAGCCCCCATAGTATTAGGCGCATCCCACTTGCAGCCTGATCATAGCAGAAGTATCTAGCTTTATAGAACTGTGGGAGTAAATTATTGGCCCGTTCAATTGGCCCCGCGACAAGTTGGGGGAAAAAACTAACAAAAGCCGAGAACGACACAAAATCTTTTGTTGGTCGTAAATCCCTACGGTACACGTCTATAGTGTAACTCATAGTCTGAAAAGTATAAAAACTTATACCTACAGGAAGAATAATATCCAATGTATTTGGTTGAATACAATAACCAAGAAAGCTAAAAGCGGCTTTGAAATTTTCAATAAAAAAATTAAAATACTTAAAAAAGCCTAGAATCCCAAGATTAAATAAAATGCTCAGAAAAAGATAAACTTTCCTCCAGTCAGCATCTTTAGACTTAGCAAGCGCAAGGCCAATAACATAATCAACAATCGAACTTGCCGCAATTAAAAACAAAAATTTCCAGTCCCACCAACCATAAAACACATAGCTTGCTACCAGAAGTATTGCATTTTGGCCTTTGACAGTATTCTTTAAAATAAACCAATAGATAAAAAATACTATTGGTAAGAATATGGCAAAATCGATTGTGTTAAATAACACTAGCTAAATTAATTTGACTAAATTAATATTAAGCGAACCTCATCAATAAAACTCATGCTTCTTGAAACCGCTCTAAGGCTTCTTGAAGTAATGCTAGTTCCGATTTCATATCATAATGGTGATTACCAATAAAAAGCCCTCCTCTGTCTATTATATCAGAATTTGGCAAACTGTTATGTATTGAATAATCAAAATACTTAATAACCTCATTTTTAACGAAATTACCGGCCACTATGGGTCTATACTCTATTCCATATTTATCAAATAACGTAATTAAGTGGTCTCTTTTTACACCTGAATTTGGTTTAATCACAATCGAAAAGCCAAACCAACTACTCTGCTCAATCTCTTTTTGGCTTATTAGCCAATCAAAGGATTGGATCATTGATTTAAATTTTTCTGCATTTTTTCTACGATTGGTCACAATCATTGGGACTTTCTTAAGCTGCTCCTTCCCAATCGCTCCACTCATTTCCAGAGGCCTTAAATTATAACCAGGTAAAACAAACTTAAATGCTTCTTCAAATGGAATGTCAGACTTCTCTCCTGTGACTAAATTATTCTTAGGTAAATTTCTGGTCCAGCCATGAGCCCTTATGGAAAGTGCTATATGGTATAATTCTTCATCATCTGTTACCATAACACCACCTTCCATAGTAGAAATGTGGTGACTGAAAAATGTACTGAATGAACCCATTAAGCCTATACCGCCAACATACTTATCCTTGTACTTGGCGCCTAGCGATTCACAGTTATCTTCTAACAAGTAGATGTCCTTATCTCCGATAATATCATTGATGGTATCAAAATCATTAGGATTACCTAATAAGTTAACAGCAAATATCGCTCGTGTCCTATCACTAACAGCCTCCCTGAGCGCATCTAAATCAAAGTTTAAAGTTTGTAAATCAACATCTACGAACTTCACCTTGAGGTTGTATTGCTGTAACGGCATGTATGTAGTAGACCAAGAAACCGCAGGTACAACAACTTCATCCCCAGCTTTAAGTGGAGCATCTCTCTTGTAAAAGAGTGATGCTATCATCAAGAGATTAGCCGAAGAGCCTGAATTCACCATTACCGCGAAACGCTTGCCGAAGAATTTAGCAAATTCTGATTCAAAGCTCGATACCTCTTCAGACATTGAAAAAATATCTTTCTCTATTACTCTTTGTATGGCATCATACTCAGCTTGATCCCAAGTTTTTGTGGCTAATGGAAAGTTAATCTTTTTCATGCATATTATATTTAGTCATGTAATAATCAAAGGTGTTTTTCAAGCCTTCTTCTAACGAGGTACTTGTTAATGGTAGAACGGATTTCATCCTAAAGATATCCACCACTTTGCGTTTCATTCCCACCGGTTTGCTTAAATCATGGGTAAAGTCCCCTTCATAACCAACAACTTTGGCGATTTTTTGATAGTAATCATTAATGGAATAATCAAAACCTAATCCAACGTTCATCAACTCGGGCACGGAATCAATATTATCTACCAATTGCCAAATATATCTTGCGAGATCTTCAGCCAACATAAACTCCCGTCTTGCTTCGCCATCACCCCAAATCTCAACAGTATCCCTTTGCTCACTCTTCGCTTCATGAATCTTCTTGATGACAGCCGGTATCATATGCCCCCATTCAGAGTCAAACTTGTCATATTTACCATAAAGATTACATGGTATTAAAGTTTTATAGTTCTTATTCCCTTTTTCATGGTTTATATAAGCGCATAACCTTTGCGCGAAAATTTTAGCTATCGCATAGCCCTCATTTGTGGGTTCAAGGTAGTCCGTAAGAATTAGCTCCTCTTTTAAAGGATTTTCACCCTTAACGGGATACATACATGAGCTGCCTAAATTTAGCAAGTAGGTTACTTCTAACTCAGCCGCAATTCCAAAAAGGTTGTTTGCCATTTCAGTATTGGCGCTTAAGAACCTTACAGGATAATTTATATTGGCTCTAATGCCACCAACTATACCCGCTGCATGAATAATAAGGTCAGGACTTTCCTTTAATAGATAATCCTTAATACATGCCTTTGACAAAAGGTTAAGCTCATTTGAGCTTGGTGCTAGTAATTTAATATGCTCTGGGGCGCATTCGATTAGGTTCATCCCTACCATTCCTGAACCCCCGGTAATTAAAACTTTTAAACTACTACTCAAAATAGTTTTTGATTTCATAACCGCCTTTTTTGATGAAGTCTTCCTTTTGCATAAGCTTCATATCTGAATTCATCATATCACTTATCAAGTCGGCTAAATCGTACTCCGGTTGCCAACCCAGTTTTTCCCTTGCTTTAGTCGCGTCACCAATTAGTAAATCCACTTCAGTAGGTCGAAAGTATCTAGGATCTATCTCTATTATATGTCCATGGGATGATGAAGACTGCGCGAGTCTCATTTCTAATTTTTGCAGGGCCTCTGCATTCGCAAACTGATTAAATACGGTGCTATCTACACCCGTGATATAACCCTTCTCTTCTACTCCCTCTCCTTTAAACGAAACCTCAATGCCAATCTTTTGAAATGCCATGCGAATAAAGTCACGTATACTAGTTGTTACACCGGTAGCAATCACCCAATCCTCGGGCTCATTTGCTTGTAAAATCATCCACATCATTCGGACATAATCTTTTGCATGCCCCCAATCTCGTTTTGCATCTAAGTTTCCGAGGTACATTTTATCCTGAAGACCAAGTGCTATTCTTGATGCTGCACGAGTAATTTTCCTAGTAACGAAGGTTTCGCCTCTGAGAGGGGATTCGTGATTAAACAATATGCCATTACACGCAAACATATTGTACGCCTCTCGGTAGTTAACAGTGATCCAATATGCGTACATCTTTGCGACAGCGTAAGGAGAACGTGGATAAAAAGGAGTATTCTCTGATTGGGGCACCTCTTGCACACGTCCATATAGCTCAGAAGTTGAAGCTTGATAGATCCTAGTTTTTCCTTCTAGACTTAAAATGCGGAGCGCCTCCAAAATACGTAAAGTTCCCAATCCATCTGCATTAGCCGTATACTCTGGAGTTTGAAAACTCACATGCACATGGCTCATCGCTGCCAAATTGTATATTTCGTCTGGCTGTACTTCTTGTATGATTCGAATTAAATTCGAACTATCTGTTAAATCACCATAATGAAGTATGAATTTTGAGTTTTCAACATGCGGGTCTTGATAAAGATGATCGATTCTATCCGTATTTAATAAAGAAGACCTCCTTTTAATTCCATGCACTTCGTATCCCTTGTTTAACAGTAATTCACATAAGTAGGCTCCGTCTTGACCAGTTACTCCAGTAATTAATGCAATTTTCATAACTTATAATTAATATTTAAATGTGAAATATGAGAGTTCGCGAGTTAACTAGTCTAGCCAAATAGTACCATAACCACTTTTCCCATGTTCTTTCACATACTTCTCGAACATAGTTGAGCTCATAATTCATTCGGTGCAATTACATCCGAACAAAAGGTTTTAAGGATAGCTCTTTTTTCTACTGCTGCTCGAAACTCTGTTGCTTCACTCATACTTTCACGATACAACTTTTTTATTTGCATACCATTCATATACTTCTTTCAATCCTTCCTCAAATCTGACTTTCGGAGCATAACCTAGCAACGCCGTAGCACTACTGATATTCGCCTTGCTGTGTTTAACGTCACCTGTGCGCTCTGGTCCATAGTTCACATTTACTTTCTTCCCTGAAATGCCTTCGAGCATACCTACCATATCGTTCAACGATTTTTGATCGCCACAAGCACCATTATACACTTGATTGAGTGCAGCTGGGTTTTCCGTAAAAAGTCCCAATTCATTTAAAAGGACCGCATTCTCCACATAGGTAAAATCGCGACTGGTTTCTCCATCTCCATTAATGGTAATCTCTCCATCTTCTAAAAAGGCCTTACAAAAAATGGGTATTACCGCCGCATAAGGGTTATCGGAGTTTTGCTTGGGTCCGAAAATGTTAAAATACCGGAAACCAATCCAATCCAACCCATAGGTTCTACCGAACACTTCGGCATATTGCTCAATAGCCGCTTTACTCACGGCATATGGGGAAAGCGGTTTGCCTATCCTATCTTCTACCTTTGGCAAACCAGGATGATCACCATAAGTACTGCTGGAAAAAGCAAGGATAATTCGATCTACCCCTTGCTCCTTTGCTGCATAGAGCATATTCACCGTTCCGCCTACATTTACTTCATTGGTTCGCATAGGGTTTTCAATACTACGTGGCACAGAACCTAGAGCGGCCTGGTGACTAATTTTATCTATCCCTTCACAAGCTTTTAAACAGGTTTCGTAGTCAGTAATATCTCCCTCAATAAATTCAAACTTGGGGTGCCCCTCAAACTCAGCGATGTTTTCGTAATAGCCATTGCTCAGGTCGTCTAGCACGCGTACTTGGGCTACTCTCTCATCTTTAAGAAAGTATTCAACAAGATTGGAGCCGATGAATCCTGCTCCTCCTGTAATTAATAGATTAATTCCTTTCTCCATTACAATCTTGCGTCAACTGTTTCTAAGGGTAAAATGCCTTTCACGTCGTAAAGCACCCCTTCATCTATTAAATGGCTCCGTAAATCAAGCGCCAAAAATTCCTTATGCGAGACCGCCAAAATAATGGAATGGTATCTTTTGTTTGATAATTCTTGAATGTTATCAAACCCAAATTCTTCTTTAACTTCAGCAGGGTTAGCCCAAGGATCATAAACATCTACGTTCACATTGTAGGACTTTAGTTCCTGATATACATCAATAGCTCTTGAATTGCGAATATCCGGACAATTCTCTTTAAAAGTAATTCCAAGCATTAGAACATTAGACCCTAAAACAGGTAAAGAGCGCTTCATCATAAGCTTCACCACTTCGCCAGCGACATACTTTCCCATGTCATCGTTGAGTCGGCGTCCAGATAAGATGATTTCCGGGTGATAACCGGCTTCCTGTGCCTTTTGAGCCAAATAATAAGGGTCTACTCCAATACAGTGACCTCCCACCAATCCTGGCTTAAAAGGTAAAAAGTTCCATTTCGTACCTGCCGCCTCTAAAACAGCATGAGTGTCTATATCAAGCTTATTAAAAATTTTTGCCAGTTCATTAACGAAAGCAATGTTGATATCACGCTGACTATTCTCGATGACTTTAGCGGCTTCGGCTACTTTTATGGATGCGGCTTTGTAAGTTCCCGCCGTAATGACTTCCTTGTACAGATTGTCTATAACTTCCGCGGCCTCAGGAGTTGAGCCAGAAGTGACTTTCAAGATTTTCGTTACCGTCCGCTCTTTATCCCCGGGGTTAATACGTTCTGGTGAGTAGCCAACAAAAAAATCCTCATTCATTTTAAGTCTTGAAACTTGCTCAAGGACCGGAACACATTCATCTTCTGTGACCCCCGGATATACCGTACTCTCATACACCACATAATCTCCCTTCTTCAATACCTTTCCGATGGACTCAGACGCCTTTATCAATGGGGTAAGTACTGGTCTTTTGTTCTTATCTGTAGGCGTTGGGACGGTAACAATGTAAAAGTTAAAATCCTCGATGTCTCCTACAGCAGTTGTACAAAATAAGCCTTTACTATTGGCCTCAACTGCTAGTAAATCCAACGCAATAACGCTCTGAAGTTCAGTATCCTCTACTTCTAAAGTGTGATCTTGACCGTCCTGCAGCTCTTGGACTCTTTTGGTATTAATATCAAAGCCTACCGTAGGGTACTTTTTGGCAAATTCTACTGCCAAAGGGAGACCAACATAGCCTAGTCCAATTACTGCGATGCGTGGGTTTTCTAGTTTACTCATTTGATTGATTCTGTAGCTTTACGCTTCATCTTGATAATAGCCGTAGCCGTAGCCGTAGCCGTAGCCGTAGCCGTAGCCGTAGCCGTAGCCGTAGCCGTAGCCGTAGCCAACTTGGTTACTTATATCGTTTAACACAATACCTATTTGAGAAAGTTTCTTTTCCTCGTATTGTTGATTCACAAATCCCAGAAGTTCCTTTTGCGTATAATTGAATCTGCTCACGTAAATTGTTCCGTCGACTTGAGGAATAATTTGAAGCGAATCAGCTACTAAACCCATCGGAGGTGTATCTAAGACTACATAATCATACCTAGATCTCAGATCTAAAAGAACCTGATTAAATGCTTTCTGCTCTAATAATTCAGAAGGATTCGGTGGAACTGGTCCTGCTGAAATGATATCTAAGTATTCCTTTCCAGAAGGTTGAATGATATCGGATAATGAATCACCTTGATTGCTTAATAACGTAGATATCCCTCTATCATTGGACAGACCAAAGTCATTAAAAATTTTCGGTTTACGTAAATCAAGTCCAACTAAACAGGTTTTCTTTCCACTTAAAGCCAAAACTGACGCGAGATTAATCGCAGTAAATGTTTTTCCCTCACCGCCTATGGAGGAGGTCACCAAAATAATTTGGCCTCCTGATGATACAGGCTTTAGTAAAAAATTCAAATTTGAACGAAGCGCCCTGAAGGCCTCTGAGACTGAACTTTTGGGTTTTGAAAACACAACGAGATTGTCGTCTTGCTTTGCATGACCCAATATACCTAAAAGGGGAATAGCAGTCTGAGATTCAATATCCTTTCTACCCATAATCTTGTTGTTCAATAAATCTTTTACCACTACAAAAGCGATAGACAAGAACATACCGAGCATTAATCCTAGGGCTAGGTTTCGTTTTCGATTCGGGCCAATTGGTGCCTGACCTATGAAACGAGCTTT
>Ga0209532_1000868_pt1 | contig 25051 bp, 22 predicted proteins | sample COG_02_FD_184746 | JGI IMG/M metagenome (GOLD analysis project Ga0209532, IMG submission 184746) | Pelagic Microbial community sample from North Sea - COGITO 998_met_02 (SPAdes) (version 2) | ecosystem: Environmental > Aquatic > Marine > Neritic zone/Coastal water | place: Helgoland, sampling... | reverse complement strand
TTAAAATTAACTCCGAGTAATCTTAGAAAAGCACCCACTGGATTGTATATTGATATCTTGCAACAGAAAACAAAGAAGGCGGTGACTGTTGGTGTGGCTGACCCTTTAGTGATTGAAATCCTAAAGAATGAATTCCCTAAAAAAGTTTCTCAAGTAGCATTTAATAAACAGATTAAAATACTTTGCAAAATGGCGGGAATTAAGGAATTGGTGAGCGGGTTTAAGAACAACCCAACGACAAGAAGAAAGGAAATTGTAAATGCTCCGAAATATGAATTTGTTACCTCACATATTATGCGACGCTCTTTTGCATCTAATTATTATGGGAAGATTGAAACGCCGCTGCTTATGAATATAACAGGGCATTCTAAAGAGAGTACTTTTCTAAGCTATATTGGGACACATCAGAATAAAGATGTACTGGCTGATTTATTTATGCAACAGGCGGGGGTTATTTGGTAATGTTATTTTTTTATTCCTAAATGAATTAATTTTTGAATGTACCAGTTTTTGTCAGTTAATAAATTAAACAACCAAACTCTGTATTCTTTGTATATGATGGATTTAACAATAATACTTAATCTAATTTTTATAAATAGATAAATCTTAATGTATGTGGATTGTGTTTTTGGTCTTTTGGGAGTTGAAAACTGACTATTAAAATCTCTTAAATACAAAGCTGTTTTAGTTGTTTTATTGTATTCTAAACTATTTAACTTATTAAAAACTTCATAACATGCTGCTAAAAAACAATTTAAGGGATGACTTAGCTTGTCTAATTTAATTATAGCATCTTTTGCATTTGTTTTTTTAGACAATAAAAAAACATCATAAGCATTTCGTAAAGCCATTCTCTTATAATAAAAACCACCGTCGTTTATTTGATCTGCTATTATAGATAAGTTCAATTTGTTTGCATAACTCAAAACTTTGAATCCATTTATAACCTGACTATCCTTTCCTGCAAAGATGTAATTAAATTCTATTTTATATTTTTTTATATTTAAAAAATCCTTGTGAATCTCTACAGCTGCAATATTATTCTCTTTGTGAAGTCTTCTATAGTGTCTATATACATCAGGGTAATAATATTTAAGTGTTCTACCATTTTCAGCATACCCAAACTCTCTTAAAATAGTAATCACTTTTAAATAGTCTTTTTTCGAGAAAATAAAATCAATGTCCCCAACCATCCTTTCGCCAATATCCTCATAGAGACCCGCTAATAGATTACCAGTTCCTTTTAAAAATATAGGAGTGATATTATTATCTAATAATAGGCTGTTTAGTTCTTTTGCTTGTGCAATGATTTGTTTATTCCGCTCCCTGTTTATATCGGTAATATGCTCCATGAAGCTAACCAATTCATGAGGTAAATACTGCAAAAAATCTGTACGTTTTAAATTACAATACAATGCAGGAAACACATAATGGGCTGTACTCACTTTTACAACAACATCCCAATCTACATCCGTACTTTTCAGCATCACCTTTATTTCATCTCTGTTTTTTTCTTCCAAAGAAATTGTCAAACATTTAGCAATAAAAAATAAGGTTTTTTTATAATTCAATTGGTAGTTTTTTTAATACAAAGAAATTATTTGGTTGGATCTGGATCTTGATTGAAGTGATCTTCTCTTTTCTCTTTTAATTGTTCTAGGGTAAATTTGTCTCGTACAGACTTTGTTTTTGGGAAGATATAATTAGACAGGGTTACAAAAACTTTTACCCGTTCTGTTTTAGTGAGTTTTTCTTGGTTTACTAGCAGATCATCCAGTACTTTTTCGTAGAGCATTTCCATCTTTTCTTTGATGGAAGGCCCTTCTTTTTTTGCAGGACCTCTTTTAGATTTTTTTCCTGCTTTCTTTGCTGAATTTGGATCGAATGGCATGTATTTTAAAATTAGATTTTAAACCAAAAGTAACCAAAAAAAGTTTATTTTTTTAGCAACCAACTACTAGACTGTATTTTGTCTCGTAAGCCATCTACCAGGTCAATTCCCATTTGATCGCAGGTAGGTCTTTCTGGAACGGTATTATTATTTTGATCTCCACCATTTGCAAAACTCAAATCATATTAATTACTAAAATCTAAAGCAATTTTTTCAATGGTTTTGTATACAGTTCTATTTTCATCAGACTGATTGATATTAAATAATAGTTAAATCAATTTCTGCCAAAGTTGATAATAATATTAATGGCTTCCAACTTCCGTCCATAGTATTTATTTCATGAACAGTGGATTTAGGCTCACAAAGAATATTCTGCAAAGAGTTTTCTATTAATTCTGTTTTTAACAAACGTAATGATTTTTCATTATGAGTTCTTATCGAAATATCCATATAATTAATAAAAGTTACTGGGATTTTTTTTACTCCCAACTCTTTAAGAGTATTAAATCTGTGGTGTCCATCTATTATCATATTACTCTCTGAACAGCATATAATAGATGGAATAATACAGTACTCTTTATATGAAAGTAAATATTTTTTTAAAGTATTCTTCCTAACTGTAATTACTTTTTCGTGAGGAAATATTTTACTAACTGACACATAATCAAAAGATTTTATTATTGATTTATTTTTTAAAATAATAGAATTATTCATAATATATTATTAATGTAGAAAGTATAGTTATAATCTTTTAATTAAAAGTCAAGTAGAATATTTAGAGTCTTCTAAATTAAATTTGCAATGGTATGATATGGTAAAATACTTGTGGGAATTTTCAAAAATAAGTAAGTTTTTTTTTAGTTTTCTGTGTTTAGTTAAAACTATTTTGTTTTGAATAATATATTAAAAAATTCTTTTTGGTAAATTTTTAAACCATTTTTCATAAAGTTTTGAAGTAGGAACAAAAATCACCCAAGCTGTTAAAAATATGAGTTTCATATCTAAAATAAATGATTTATTATTTTGATACCAAATTTCTAATTTGCCTTTAAATGGATAAATTTTCCCTTTATAAAACGCCCAAAGATCGCCTCCATTATTTTTAACATCAGTGATTAATGTTTCTTCATCTCTAAATATAATAGAACCAATACCTGTTAATCCTGGCTTTACATTATAAATTACTTTTTGAACTTCATTTGGGTAAGCTTCAAAACTAACTCTCATAACGGGTCTTGGACCCACAATACTCATACTACCAAAAAAGATATTAAATAACTGGGGGAGTTCATTAATTTTTGATTTCCTAAGAAATCCTCCCATGGGAGTAATTCTAGGATCTTTTTTCGTAGTCATTATCCCTCCCGGCATATTAGCACTGTCTATAAGCATGGTTGCAAATTTCCAAATTAAAAAAGGTTTATTTTTATATCCTATACGCTCTTGCTTGTAAAATATATAACCTTCACCTGTAAACTTCAACCCAATAATTATCGGAATGAGTAAAGGAGTTAAAATAACAATAACTATTCCAGAGGTTATAATGTCAAAAGTTCTTTTTAATATATTATACATCATTTACATTTTTTGGTCTAAACTTTTACCTGTTTCAATATGATTAAAATTAGGTAAGATTTTATTCATTATTTTTATGACATCCTCTTTGCTATAGGATTCTCTTTTGAAAAGGGTTTCAATTTCTTTAATCGTTAGTTCCATTTCAGAAAAGGAAGGTTTTAAGGAATTAGTAACAACTCCAATAGATTCGTATAGATGAAAATTTACTTCATCTTCAGAGGTATAAAATTCTTCATATAATTTTTCTCCACTGGTATCTGTTTTGAAAAAATAAACTGGATATGAAGAGTTATCAGATAAATCTAAAGCTATTTCTTTCGCTTCTTTTTCACTTTTACAAATCTTTATATCTTTATTTAAATATTTAAAGAAATCCTCTGTTATTGATTTAAAATTGACCAATTGATTTTCATTTAATTTTGGAAAATAAATGTCGCCACTATTACCCAAAATACTTGTTAATAAACAAATTTCTCCACTTTCTTCTGGTGATACAAAGAAACGTTTTACGTCAGATGGGCAAGAAATTGGTTGTCTTTGGAGTAGTCTTTCTATATACCCATAAAGTAATGAACCATTTGAAAAAGCTACATTAGCAAATCTAGCTGTTGTAATTTTTAGATCTTTAGAATAAGACATGATTACATTTTCCATCATTTTTTTTGATCCTCCCATTACGTTCACCGGATTGGCAGCCTTATCCGTAGAAACGCAGAAAAAATGAGAAGGTTTGTTTTGCTTTAAGTAATCCAGAAATATTTTTGCATCTAAAACATTATTTTTAATCATAGCCTCAATAGAGAAAGAATCTTTTTCACTTCTAACATGTTTGTGCGCTGCAAAATTAGCTACAATATCAAAAGCTCCATGACTTTTAGCCATTTTATAAAAAACTTCAGAATTGAAAGACATTGGATACGTCAAATAACTCTCTGGAACCATTATATTAGAATCACTCCTTAATGTTCTTGTTAATTCTGTTAAACCATTTTCATTATTATCTACTACAATTAATTCAGACGGATGATACCTTAGTGCTGCTTTTATATATGAGGAACCTATGGTTCCAGCACCGCCAATTACTAAAATTGATTTCCCTTTAATTTCTTTAATTAATTTTTCTTTGTTGTCTACTAAATCATTGCTAAAAAAACTCTTTTCTCTCTTAGTCACATAATTCTTAATAAACTCGGAAATATTTGGTAACATCATTACTTATAAAAATTTTTAATTTCTGAGATAACTTTATATTGATCATCTATTGTTAAATTAGATGAAGATGGAATACTTATGCACTCTTTAAATATTTTATTTGATATATCATTTTCATGGATATACATTAAATCTTTATACATTGGAAGATTATTCATAGGAGTCCAGAACGGTCTGCTTTGTATTTCTTTACTATTCAAATGATTTAGTAAGGCTCTCATTTTTTTTGTTCGGAAGGTGAATAACCAACAATTTGGATCTGAATCAGTGTCATTCTCCTGAAATTTGATATCTCCAACTCCGTGTAATTCACTTCTGTAAAGCGCATCCATTTCTTTTTTTCTTTTCAAAATGCTTTCAAAGTTTTCCATTTGTGCAACCCCGATAGCAGCTAGAACATTTACTAAGCGGTAATTATAACCTACTTCATCATGAAAATAATCTAAAGGATCCGTTTTAGCAGTTGTTGTTATGTGTTTTGCCCTGTTAGCAATATCTTTATCATTAGTTAGAATCATTCCACCACCACCAGTAGATATTATTTTATTTCCGTTAAAACTAAGAACACCAGTTAAACCAAACGTTCCTGCATGTTTTCCATTTTTAAAACTTCCTAATGCCTCTGTACTGTCTTCTATTAAAGGGATACCATAAGTAGAACTGATCTCTACTAATTTGTCCACATCAACAAATCCTCCTAATACGTATACTGGCATGATAGCTCCAATTTTTTTTCCTGAAGTCTTATCTGAGGTTACTTTTTTACCATTTACAACTTTAGTTGACGTATTATTTTCTAACCAATTTTCAAGTAAATCAATATCCATTTGCCAAGAATCTTCACAAATGTCTATTAAAACAATTTCTGCTCCTGAGTATGAAATAGCATTTAATGTAGCTACAAAGGTTAAGTTTGGTGCGATAACGATATCATCAGAAGAAACTCCTGCAAGGTTTAAAGAAACTTGTAAACCAGCTGTTCCATTCATACATGCTATTGCATATTTCACTCCAGTATAATTTTGAATAGCCTCTTCAAACTTATTAACATATGCTCCAGCTGAAGATATCCAACCAGTATCAAGGCAATCTTTTACGTATTGCCATTCGTTTCCGTTTATATTTGGTATTGATAATGGTATCATAATAATCTGCTTCCTATTTTAATTGCCTTAGAGTCTTCAATTAATATATCTATGAATGAATCATTTGTTTTTACTACTAAAAAACCATCTCTCTTAAATAAAACTTGTCCCGGAATTCCTTTGTAAGATATCGCATTTTTATAATATCTAGACTGACTAACTCTATATTTATTGTTTTCAAAATAAAAACAGGCTTCAGGACCTGGCTTACAAACTGCTCTAATTAAATTATGAATATCTCTTGAATTGTCATTCCAATTGATTTGTTCATCTCCGTCAATCCTCTTGCCACAATAAAAACCTAATTCATGAATATCCAATTGAGGAATTCTGTTATACTCTTTTTTGTTAATTAAAACCAAACCCTCGTATAACAGTGATGCACATTTATCAAAAGCAATTTTTAAAAGACTGTTATAATTATCTTTTTCTGAAATAGGAAAAGCTTTTTGAATAATAATATCTCCTGTATCAATTCCTTCATCTACATGATGTACAGTTATACCAAATTCACTTTCATCATTAATTAATACCCAATTTAAGATATTTCTTCCCCTGTAGAAAGGTAGCATACCTGCATGACAATTAATTACTCCGTGTTTAGTTGCATTTAAAATTTTCTTTTTAAAAATTTGATCGAAACTCATTGAAACTAATATATCACATTCATAATCATTTAATAAATCTAAAAATGATTCTGAATTGATTGATTGATTTGGCAAATAATCAATACCATAAGTATTACAAAACTCTTTCAACTTGGAGTCATTAGTATCCTTCCGCGGAACTATAAACAAAATCTTAAATTGAGGGTCTTTATTTATTTTTTCAAAAGCGTTATGTGACCAAGGTCCATCGGCAAAATAACCTATATTCATAATATTATTTTTTTATTAAGTTTTCATATTCGTTTAAAATTGCATTCCAAACTAGTTTTTGTTGATATTTTATTTTAATCATATTTCTAATATTTGATTTTTTAATAGTAGTTCTATTTTTTTTTAAAATACAATTTCTCATTGAATTTAAAATAGCATCTTCATCTTTTGATGGAATTATCCAGCCATTTTCTCCTTCTTTGATTATTTCATTACAACCATTTATATCAGTAACTATGCATGGTAAACCCATAGCGCCTGCCTGTAACACTACATTTGGAAAACCTTCTCTATAACTTGGAAATATTAAGATATCTGATATTGAAAGATATGGTCGTATATCAGATTTAAAACCGACAGATATTATATTTTTATTATTGTTAATTTCTTCTACGGTTTTTTGTTCTAAAGGATCTAACAATGGTTCTAAAGGACCAACTAAAATAAGTGATAATTGAAAAGTAAAAGATGATGTACTTTGTAATTTTTTAAAAGCTGCTATTAATTCATTTATTCCCTTATCACCAACCAATCTTCCAACAAATATAAAAACAAAATCATTTGGTTGAATTGCCAATTCTTTTTTAAGTTTTGAGTTATCACCTAAAGAAAATAAATTTGAGTCGAAAAAGTTAGTATCTATACCATTTACATTTCCGTTAGCAATAATTTTTAGTGGTTTATTTGTGATTTTGTAGCTCTTTAAATCTCTTTTTACACCTTCTCCTTCCGGGTAAATATTTGTAGCACAAAAACAGAGCAAACGATCTAAGTTTATAAGTAAATATTTAAGAAACCCTGAACTTGTGGGGAAAATAAGTCCAGTAAAAGTATGAACCCTAATAGGAACAAAAGCTAATTTAGCGGCAATCATTGACAATAGACCTGCCTTTGGAGTTATTGAATGTACAATTAGGGGTTTATGTTTTCTAAAATATAAATAAAGTTTTATTAGTGAAATAATATCATTTAATAAATGAATATTTCGATTAATTCTAATTGGATGCGTATTCACTCCTTCTCTAATTTTAACTTCATCTAAATCTAATCCGGGACCTGAAATGGCTGTAATATCATAAAAATCATTTAAATACCTTAATTGTCCTTTCAATAATAAATTTAAAGAAATCGGTACGGTTGAAATTCTAAAAACTTTATCCTTCATAAATGTCTTTCATTAAAATGGATTTAAAATCATATTTATTTTCTAAAAACTTGTAATAATTTAAAATCTCATTTAATGTGTCAAAATTATTTTTAGTGTTATTAGAAAAATTATGTGGGTGCCACCACAAATGATAATCTAGATTATTAATTGCAGCATATTTCATTTCTCTTTTGATTTTAAAAAGATGCAACTTATTAAACAAATTAAATGATTTATTAAAGGGTCTTAAAAATCTTGATCCAGTGGTAAAATACATTTTCTTATTAGAAATTGTTTGAAAGTTACCATCTAAAATAAATGGAATATAGGATTCCAATAATCTAAATGTTCTTGAAAAAATATCAGTGTTTTTCCACCAAAAATAATCAGGATTAATTCTTACAACATTAATACCTAAATCATCAATTTTTTTAAGGTGAAGATTATTAATCTGATTTCTTGGTAAAACTAATGACTTAACAATTATATTATTAAAGTTAGCGATTTTTAAAGCAGATAAAATATCATTTCTAAAATCTTCGTCATTAACACCATTTTCATTACAATAAAAATGAGAAAAGGTATGAGATGCTATCTCGTTATTATTAGATTTATTAATTTTGTTAATTAATGAGTTAGCTATTAACAAAGGAGAATTTTTTTCATTTCTCTTGATGGTCGAAATAAAGTTGAAGTTATTTAAATTTAATTTGTTATAACATGGTAGCTTTTCAGGTATAAATTTATTTAATTCTGATTTACTTCTTGCAAATAAAAAACCTACTGTAGCCCAAGTAACTTTTACGTTATATTTTTCAAATATTGAAATGTAATCGGGAATAATATTACGCGTGTTTTTAAAGTAAAACTGTGTTTTTGAACTATTAATATTCATAATATCTGACATCCCCCAAAATAATTCGAAATCAAGAGATATTATAAATCTTCCTTTGTTATTTAACATTATTTAAAATTAAATTTTTAAGATATAATGTAAAGGTTGGATGGGAATAAAGCATACCTTTAACTTTATTTTTTTGTGATTTTTTTGATGAATAAATATTGTAATTTAGAACATAATCAAATATAATCTTTAAACCACTATCTAGTTGTATTAATGGATATGTTATAAAATTATCATATTTTGAGATGACTATACTTTTTTGAAATATAATATTTCCAGTGTCTATACCATAATCCAAATTATGAAGAGTAACTCCACAATTCAAAAAGTCATTGTTAACTAAAGCCCAATAGGCTCCATGCACACCTCTGTAATGAGGTGTAATTCCAAAATGTAAATTAACAATTGAACAATTAATAGAGTCTATAATATGCTTTTTGATTATTCTAGTACCAAATACTATGATAAGATCAGGTTTAATATTTAGAATATGTTTAAGGGAGCTCTCAGAGTTAATGTTATTTACATGAAATTGATTTTTAAACTCAAAATTGTTTTTTTCTATCTTGTATTTTAAAAATTTTAATCGCTTTCTAGAAATAATAAATAAAAATTTACATATTAATATTTGAAATAATAATTGATTCAAAACAAAAATCATTCCTTTCCTTTTTATTCTCTTTTTTAATATTTTTAATTTTGAGGTGCTTTCTTCTCTAACTATATATGTATTAATAAATTTGGCTTGAATATTTGAACAAAATAAATTACAATATTCGTTATTACCTGTTAAAATCAAAATTTTCATAATAATTGTTTTGTAATTTTTTTAGAAGAAAAATTTGATTCTAAAATTCCATTAATTGATGTTAAAAGTGAAACTTCTTTTATTGCATTTATAATATTTTGATTTTCATTAATGCAAATTATTAATTTTCTAATGTGACCAAACTCGGTAACAAAGAAATCGTATTGAGAAGGTTCACATACTAATATTGTTGGTTTATTTGATCCAAAACATTGAAATAATTTTCCCGGTATTTGATTACCTTTTAGATTTCCAACTACTACATTAATATTTGTTGATTTTTCAAATTTTAATAAATCATTAAAATGAGTCCGAGGAAAAATTTTAATTTTTTCATTTGATCTTAAATTTATATCAGAGGCACCAACAATGGTAAGATCAATATTTTCATTTAAACATGAAGTGTAAAGATTTTTCAAATTTCTGATACTACTAAAATAATCGCCCAAATACAATAAATTTAACTTATCAAAATTATTAATATCATATTCAACTTTATTTAAGAAGGGAGGATAAAAATATTTTATTTTTTCTGAAAACTGAGGAAATATTTTTTTCTGAGATTCACTTGTCATTTTTGACAAATAGTAAACTTGATCAGCTAAATTTATAATATTAGCTTCTTCCTTTATTATTCTTTTTTTTATCATAATATTAGATTTTCTGCTAATATCAGTTAAAAATGGATCGCCCCATATTTGAGAAACTGCACAATAAATATTATAATATTTTTTTATTCTAAAAGCCAGGACATGAATATTTTTAGGGTCAGATGATGATATTATTAAATTATATTTTTTTTTAAGTTTTAACTTTCTTAATGGAATGTAACTCAAAAAAAAATATTTTCCATGAACAAATACAGATGACATAAAATTTAATAATATTTTTTTAAGAAATGTTATAATTTTAATTGATTTTTTTTGCGTAGTATTACTTTGTGATTTTAAAACTTTAAGATCTTCTACGTTATTGATGCTAATCATTCTTAACCCATAACTAAAAAAAATTAAATCAACTTTTTCGTTATTTAAAATCAATCCTTCAAGTATTGATAGATTTCTTATGTTAGCTGATGTACTTTTGTAGGGATTTTGCGATATAAAAAGAATCATATTTTAATTTTATTTAATAACTTATCAATCATTTTATCCCAGGTTTGAGTTTTAACGTAAGTTTTTGCTTTTTTGGTTATCTCTGTAATATTAATCTGTTTTTGTAATATTAATTCCATTTTATTTGATAAATCATTACTATCATTGGTATTAAATAATACTCCATGTCCATTTAGTTGATCAACCAAACCAATAATTTTTGATGATATAACTAACGAATTAGATAACATTGAAATAGGAATTACACCTGATTGAGTACCCGAGGTATAAGGGAGAACAGTTATAGTATTTTTTCTTTTAAAAAAACCTTCAATTTCATCGTTTGGAATCCATTCATTACATATATCAATATTTCTTATTTTATTTATTAAATGTTTGTATTTATTTAAATTTCCTGAGCCAATTACAGAGATTGAGAAATTATCATAATTGGTTTGTAATAAAATTACTGAATTTAAAAAAACTTCAATTCCTTTATAATCCTCAATCCTACCAAAAAACATAAAATTAAATTTTTTATTAAAATTAAATTTATATTCTTTGTTATTGTAAAATTTTGATGTATCAAAAACTGGATGTGCTAAGTGAATAATTTGACTTTGTTTCAATTTAAATTTATTTGAACAATAATCAATAAAGTTTTTTGAAAGAACTATAATATAGTCAGAATTATTGCAAACAATGTCATTAAGGAAATTTACTAATTTATTACTTCTAGGATGAGGTATCGGATCATGTAAAGTCGTTATCTTTAGAGAGTTTTTAAATATATTATTTACAAATAAAGAAAAAGGACCTAACATTGGAATATATATAATGTCTATTTCTAGTTTACAAAGTTTTTTTTTAAGTTCACTTTTAAAAATAAGCTTTATGAATAGAAGAAATTTATTTAGCAAGCCCTGATAATTTTCTACTATTATAATCTCAAATCCATGCTTTGTCCAATCAGAAAAATTTTCAATACTCTCTGGAATTAATACATAAACTTTTAAATCCTTTTTTATTAAATGTTTAGCTGCTTCAATTGAATATAAAGGACCTGCTCCTTTAGATCCTAAAAAATTTACTAAAATATTTTTTTTCATATAAATAGATATGTGTAATAAATAAAATAAATGTTATACCCAATTTAAATAAAATTGAAATAGTTGCAAATATTTCTAATACTGTGAATAAAATTACTGGGATTGCATAAATTAGATAAGATTTAATATTGACAGTAAATCCTTTAAGTTTAAATCTAGCTATAAGCTCTGTAAATAAATAAAAAGATAAATAAGATATGAGAGTTGCATAAGCTGCTCCAAGCATTTTTAGTTCAGGAATTAGATAAATATTTAGTATGATGTTAAGAACCGCAATAGCTATTGTTATTATTGGAATATATTTAGTTTGTTTTTTATAATGTATGTATGTTAAGGGAAATCTATATAGAAACAAGAAAAACACACTAATAGATATTATAGGCAATATTGTACTAGCTGCTTGATATGATGGAGGTCCAAAAAAACTTATTAAATTTTTTGAAAAAAATATTATTATAATATTGAACAAAGCAATTATTGAGGTGTATCTTGAAGCTAAAATTTCTATGTTTTTAATTTTATTTTCTTTTAATTTCTTGAAATACCATGGAGTCCATATATTCTGTAATCCTTCTGAAACTAAAATACCAATGGAACCAAGAACATAAGCAAGTGAATAAATAGCAACAGACTCTGAGTTTAAATATCTATCTATAAAAATTCTATCTATATGACCTATCACTTGATTTGAAATTAAATGTAATATTAATGGGACTGAGATAGGAAGTGAATATATCAGGTGTTTTTTTGATAAAGAAAGATTGAAATTTTTATTTAAATAATAGTAATAGAAAAAACCTATGAAAATTGTATAAACTATGATATTTGCAAAAATTTTACCATAAAATTTATTTGATTCCAAATAAAGAATCAAACAAATACTAATCAAATGTAGAGTAAAAATTATAGCTATTGAGGATAGGAAATATGATTTGCCATTTACAGTATGAATATTGTAAATTGAATAAAAAGAAAATAAAGCAATACCAATTGCATTTATTATTATATAAATATTTAAATTTTCACTTGAATTGGATACTAATGCTGGAATATAATTATAAAAAATTAGTGATAAAAAAAGTATTGACAATGAAAAAATAAAAGTAAATTTTGCATAATTAGTTATGTAATTTTTAAAAATTACAGAATCAAAATCAACTTTTGTATTAGGTATAGATGATTGAATGTTTAATCCAATAAATATTGAGATTATCGTAACCCATACCTGATAAACAGACAGGATTCCAAAATCATTAATACTTAATATCCTTGTGTATAAGGGTGTTAAAGCAAATGATACACCACTATTAAGCAATGCTGTCAATATAAAAAGAAGTGAATTTTTATTTGTTTTAAACAATGAATTAAACATATATTAGATTATGATTTTGCTTCTTCCATGAAATATCTTGTCCTGAACAAACTAAAAAGTTATTCTTAAAAAGATTAAACATAGGTAAATCCGAAGCATGATCACTGTAGAATACCGAATTATTAAAATCAATTTTTTTTAAATCAATTTTCTTTTTTAAACGCCTAACTTTTTCTTCTCCTAAACACTCCTTATTAATAATCTTTCCTGTGAATTTACCATCTATAAATTGAAGTTCTGAACATATTATAATGTCAAATTTTAAATCTTTAAATAACTCATTCAAATAAACATCAAACCCTCCTGAAACGAGTACTAATTTATAACCAGAAGCCTTGTATTTGATTATATCTGTTGTTACTCTTTTAATATATAATGGTTTAATTTTATTGTAATAGAAATTCCTTGAAAAGCTTTGAATATAATTTAAGTCTTTATTTTTTAGCAAAGATAGAATAGTCTCTTTTCGGTGCTTTTCTGCTAAAGATGCTAGTCTTTTATTGGCGATAAATTTATAGTAGAACTTTAAAATTTTAGAAATAATAAATCCTTTTGAATTTATTATTTCTTTAAAAAACAACTGATGAGATTGTTCTCTAATTATAGTTCCATCAAAATCAAATACTGCTATTTTCATGAATATAATTCTCTAAAAGCTTTTAAAATTTGAGTGTTTTCCTCTTTAGACCTTGAAGCTAATCTGATGTATTGACCTTTCAAACCAATTTTATCACTACAATTTCTTACATAAATCCCATACTTTATCATAAGCTTAGCATATAATGTAGAAGATAAAGTACCATCTGTTAATTCTATAAGATAAAAATTAGCGTTTGAAGGCAAAACCTTTATTCCTTTTAATTTTGAAAGACTAAGAAACATATCTTCTGTTTCATTAATATACTTTTCTCTTACTAATAAGTAATCTGAATAGAATTTATTTTCACTATAAAGATTAAAGAAATATTCAGATAATCCAGATGAGTTCCATAGAAATCCATTCGATAATAATTTGTTGGTTACATCTGGATTAACAACAGCATAACCACATCTAATACCAGCAATACCAAAATCTTTAGATAAACTCTTTATTATAAATAGGTTAGGGAATTTTTTGATTAATTCTTCATTTCTTACAAGTGAATTATCACCATTCTTGGCAAAGTGTATAAAGCTCTCATCAAGAATTACAGTATCTAAGTGTTTTAAGCTTTCTAGTGCGTAGACTAATTTATCCTGGGGTATATATCCGCCATCTGGATTGTTTGGGTTTATAATTAAAGCATTATTTATTTTATTTTCATCTATGTAGTTTATATATTTATCAATATCCATTTTATAATTATTCTCCTTGGATAACTGATAAAAACAAGCAGTTGTCTCATCTGTTAGAAACTCGTAATAAGATGAAAAAGTTGGAATTGGTATTGCAATTTTACCTTTGACATATCTGTGAAGAATTGCCTGAATTATTTCTATTGCTCCATTTCCTATAAACAAATATTCAGACGAAATATTAAGTCTCTTAGATAAAGAATGGGCAATTCTTGTATTTTGTGATGGATATAATTCAATATATTTTCTTAATTTATTTGTTTCAATTAAATCTTTATTCATATAGTCTATAAAAAGATCTGTCGCATATGGGTTGGATAAAAAACATCCATCAATATCCACATTTATTCCTAGTTTTCTTATAGCATGAAAACTAGGGCTATGTGTTCCAGATTTTTTTTTAAGTGCTATTAATTTTTTTGATTTTATTAGTTCATCTTCACTTAGTTGTATCATAATATAGCTTTTTGTATAGTAGTTTTTATTTTTTGTGTAATAGGATCTCTCTTTATTTGTGAAACAATCTCAATTTTAATTGAAATATCTTCACCCAATCTTTCAATGGAATTTTGTCTGAACTCTTCAATATGATTATTGTTTAATTCATTTAATTTAAGTTTAACGGTAATATCTTTATTTTCAAATTGAATAAATTGAAACTGGTCAATTGAATTTAAGTTTTTAAAAGCTGTAGAAAAGTTTGCTGTAGAAACTTTAGTTCCATCTTTTTTGATTAAGATATCATCATTTCTACCATCAATAGATTTGAGAGGAATAGAAAAAGTATTTCCACAATCACATTCTATTTTTTCATCAATAAAAGACCTATTAGATTTATCAAATGTATTATAACGAATTAAAGGCATGACTAAATTATTAAGTGATGTACCAATTAAAAAGTTATCTTTAATTTCAACAATTCCATAATCATCATTATTGTGGTAATTCCCATTTTTGCATTGAGAAAAAGAAATTACATTTTCGTTTTGCCCATAATAATCTAAAACTTTTAAATTCCAAAAAGTTTCAATTCTTTTTCTATTTATTGGCAATAACATTTCTGAGGATGTTGAGATTATTTTAATGTTATGTTTGAATTTCTTTACTTTCTCTAACTCAGTTGTTAAAATTAAAATAGAGGATGGATATCCTCTCATAATTTTAGCTTTAGACTTATTAATAAAATCTATTATAAGTTTAATATTATCGCTACCTATATGAAAGGGTGAAATATACCAGTGATTATTTTTAATATCACATTTTATTATTGGCTCTCCAGCTTTTGGAACATAGCTTCTAACAATAATAATTGGATCACCAACTTCATAAGTATAATTGGGATTGTATAAAGATCTAAAAAAAGTTAAACTTTCTTTTGTTAAACTAGAAAATCCAATTTTGAATTTGAAAGGAGTTCCAGAGGAACCTGAGGTAGAGTTATAGATACCATATCTTCTTGATGACAAAAATAATTTGGGTTTTTCTTGAATAATTTTTTTGTCAATTATTGGGAATTTATTTAACTCCTCTAATGTAAAATTTTCAAAGTCAATATCAAGATCAAGTGATTTATAGAAAGGTACAAAGTTAACAGCTTCATACAGAACTGTTTTTAGTTTATTTCTTTGTATTAAATTTATATCATTTTTAGAATACTTGAGTATTTTTCTATATCTATTTAGATTTTTATTATTAAAAAACAATATATAATAGAATTTTTGAAGAACAATTATTAAAAAGTTAGATTTATTAAAATGTTTAATTAAAGATTTAATCATGAACTAAAGTAATTAGAATTTTATTATGTTTAGAAAAACTATAAGCTAGAGATTTTGATTTCTCATATTTTCCATATGTTCTAGAATATATAGAGTCAATTAATTCAAAATCAGACGATGACGATATTTTAAAGTAATATTTGTCAAAATTTATTTCAATTGCTTTAGATGAAATTTCATTAAAATTTATATGAGGATGAAAATGAAGAAATCCGCGGCTATGTAGGTTTGACTTCAATCCTTTAGTTTTGTCATTGATTTCAATTATTCCTGAGCTTATTTTAATATTTCGTTGATGCTTAATGTTCTTTGAATATACAAACTCTCCATGTATAGAATTTGTATTTAAATCTAATAAATTACCAGTATTAATTGTTTGATCGTTCCAATCATTAGTTATTGTATTTTGTTCAAGAGGTTCAATTGATATAGTTGAATTTCTTTTAGTCATTCTCATTTCTTTTCTAATTTCACCGTGCTCAACGTATGAATAGGTTCCTAAATTTGTAATAATCGGAAGACTGTCATAGTAAAATTGTATACTATTTTGATCGTTATGAAAATGGGATGTTACAAGTGATTTAATCCTGGTTTTGTTGATGTGTAATCTATAAAAAACTTCTATTTTGCTTTTTTGTAATTTAAATAATCCGAAATCGTTTTTTTTATACTTTTGATGAGTAATCTGAAAGTCTAATTTCTTCACTAATTCATCAATAAGTGAAAGTTCTGAATTAATATAATTATTTAAAGTTGGTATGGGTAATATTCTTCCTGAATCATTATCTCCAATATTAATTAGTCTTTTACCTGACCTACAATTTTCAAGAAAATTATACATTTTAATTGAGATAGTGGAGAGTTTTTTAAAAGTTGGAGTTTTTGAATTATCAAATGAAAATTCATATAAATATAATAGTAAAGATTCTAGAACAAATTTGTGATAGTAGGTTGAACCTTCAAAAAGACTACCATCAGAATTAAGACTATTGTTAAAATAATTAATTAATTGAGATTCAGTAAATTTTTTAATCAAAAATGGTTTTTTATCAAGAGAATCTAATAACCAGAGTAATCCTAACAAATTAAAAAAATAATGATTAGTAGAATATTTTAATCCAACTTCTATATTTTTCATTATGTAAGAGCTTTTAAAACTGAGGAGCTTCTTGATTTCTAATCTATTATCATTGGAAAAATTATTGTATTGAAAACCTACTATCAAGTTAATTAAAGATATACTCTCTTCCATTGCGTTTGAGGTAGAAGGCATTTCATTGGGAATATCTGCCGAATAATTATTAAGTGATAAAGAGGAAAATTTTAAAAATCGCCGTGGTTCCCATACATTTTTTATGTCGACATTAAATAAAGGGTTCTTAATATCATATAATCTTTCATTATACAATTTTAATATTTTTAAAGGCTCTTTTTTAACTAATGATACAATTGAATTTGATTTATGATTTTTTAATTTAAATGTAAATCGAATTTTACAAAAACTAAAAATTGAAAAAATAAACTTTATATAACAATAATTAATTATGTTAATTACGAGAGTAAATGATCCATTGTATTTTCTTATAATTTTTTTAATTTTCATTTTTGTAAAATAATGCAAAAGTAAAAAGAGTAATCTCTGGAGAAATATAATAGGAGTTAGTCACGAAAAACTTAATGCAGAAAAAGATTAGAATTGACTTTATCCATGTAGGAGTTTTTCTTCTTGTTATTTTATAGATTGCTGACAATAGTAAATAAAGCATGAAAATAAAGCCGTATTTGAAAATAAAATTAAACCACCCAGAATGTAATGACTGAGATTTTTCTTCTAAAAAGAAATTATTAGCATCAATCCCGCTACCAAAGATAAAATCAATAATATTTGTGTTTTTTAAAAACATTAAAACTTCACTATCTCTACCGTTATTTTCAAGCGACTCATTACTAAATCTTTTGTCTATAAAGTCATTTATAAAAATGAAATTATTAAAATCTTCCAAAAACATTACGTACCCAAGAATGATAAATAACGAGGAATATATAAAGGTCTTTGTTTTGATTTTCTTAAATAAAGTAAATATTAAAAAAAGTAGAATTATGTCTAAAAATATAATACGTTTTAAAAAAAATAAAAAGAAAATTATTGAAAAAATTAAAAAAATTATTTGAATGATAGTTTTCTTTTTTGAAATTGATATTAATAGTGAGTGAGGTGCAAGTGCATAAATAGAAGTAAAGAAAAAAGATCCAGTCCATGTAGTACCTCTTCTTAATATATCTTCATATGACGTATTTATATAGTCCATTAAAAAAATAGGAAAAACAATTAAACCAATAATGGGTATGTATATTTCAAACAAGTCGATAACTATTTTTTTTGAAAATTTAACTAATAAATACCCATTTAATAACTGAATAAAAATATTAATATTAGTTAAAATATCACCAATAGAGTTGTCGCCTCTAAAATGAACTAAACTTGATAAAGTAATAATAAAAATACAAATAATGAAAATGGGAGTGTATGAATATTTTTTAGTATTTATAATTAACACAAAAAATAAAAAAACAGGACAAAAAGTAAAAATATACAGCAAGAATTTAGGTAAAAACTCCAGGAAACCGAAAACGGGTGTCTGTAAGAGACTAGAAATCAACAAAAATATAATTAAGAATTTCAACTTCATATGATAAGAAATAACTAAAAACTATTTAAAAGTAAATCATTTTTATATTTACACTCGCAATCAACTTTGATAAACTTTTTTCTTCGTTCCTTGTATAAAACGTGATATTTATGAGGGTTTTTTAATATTTCTATCAACTTTGAAAAATCATTAACAACAAAATTTACCTGCGTCAAACAATTGATTTCTATATATTTTGTATTCATTTTATTTAAATCAACAATTACGGCAGGACAGTTATACTGAAAAGCTTCGAATAATACAGCCGAAGTCATACTCATAATAAAATTAGAATTAGAAAATAGTTCAACTAAACTAATATTTGAATCTGCTAATGTAAAGTTAGCATAAGTACTAATTAGATCTGTAAACAAATCAACTTTGTCCTGTCTGTAATGAAGTTTCACAATTATTTCAATCGGTAAATTATTTTCTGTAATTAAAATGTTTAATTTTTTAATAAAATCTATATAAAGTTCAGTAAACACATCTGGTTGTGTAAAAATTGTTATTTTCAATAAATCTTTGTCATTTAAAAAAAAATTATCTATGTCATTATAAATGGGCAAATAATAACGATAACTAGAGTCTAATTTTTTATAAAAATCATAACTGAAATTATTGTACAAATAGAAAAAATCTGCTAATCGTATTTGAGGATAACTCATTACCGACATATTTACAGACTGATAATTAAAATGAGAACCACCTATTTCCTCAGACAACTTTTTAATAAAAGTAATATCAGACCCAAAAGTCATATTTGAAATCAAAATAGGTTTAGATTTAAAAGTTTCTTTAAGAAAATTCGTTTTTAAAAAAAATAAGTCTGAGTAAAAATTTATATACTGATATAAAAGTGGTAGGACAATATAAATTTGACTTAACTTAATTTTAGTATCATAGAATTTAAACTTAGTATTTTTATTTCTATTCAAAATAACATCTTCGTGAAGTTGTTTAATAGAATCAACTAAATCTGCAAACTTTGGTATATAACTAGTATTAAATATTTTGCTATCAAATTTAATGTCTGTTTTAGTCAAAAATAAAAGTTTGTTTTTATCTACAAAACTTAAAGTTTGTTTTAAATGTACTATTTGGAGTGGTAATTGTGCAAATACAAAGTATTTATAATTAGATAATGAAAAATTACTCTTATTTGTATAGAGTAATACCTTAATTATTTTTTTAGTCAATCTTAAAAAAGTAAAGATAAGTTCCCTTCCAAAATAAAATAATAAGAATAACACTTTGTTTTTCTTATTTTGCCACTCAATACATATTAATTTATTAAAATAACATTTTATAAAGTAATTTATAAGCCATGAGTTTTTGAAAAATTTAGGTTTGCCCTCTCCCATACCATGAAATAGAGTAACAAAAGGGAAATCGGCACCACTATTCAGAACAATTTTTTTTATTTTAAATTCAGAACAGATTGCTTCGATTTGATATATAACAGCAAAAATTGGTCTAAAAACTCGCATATAAAAATCATTTCTAAAAGGTGAAAAGTTTTTTGACTGATTATCAAAAAAATCATTTATGCAGTCTGAAGGCTTATTCGAATTATCTACTAATGAAAAATCTACATTTATCACATTTTTATTATTATTTTTAAAGTGATTATTAGTTGTTAGTATCAAGGTATCATCCTGAATATTATTCAGATTATAATTTGAGTCTAAATCAATTATTAATATCAATTATTTAAGCTATTTTAATTACCATTTGTTTATTGTTCAAAACTATTTGATTGATTCAAATAGTTATCTAGAAGACTTTCCATACCAATGCTATATTGATTAATCATATGTTCTACAAACTCTCTGAAGGCTCCATCTCCACCTTTAGCTTTGGTTATATGGTCTACTCTATTTTGGATATACAGAGGTGCATTAGATGGGGAACATGATAAACCAACTGCATCTAATAATTTAATATCATTAATATCATCACCAATGTATGCAACTTCTTTAAGAGATATTCCTAGGTCGCTACACATTCTTGCTGCAACACTTACTTTATCTTGAATCCCCATAAAGAGATAATTTACTTTCAATTTATCTGCTCTTCTTTGAACAATTTTAGTATCTTCTCCGGTTATAATTCCAAAAGGGATATTCAACATTTTTAAAAATAATACGCCAGCACTATCACTTGTGTTAAATTTTTTCAGCTCATTACCTTGTTGATCATAAAACATTCCACCATCAGTCCAAACTCCATCTATATCTGACAAAACAAGTTTTGGTAATTTATTCATATTAAATTATGTTAGTTGGATAAATAATTTCATCTTTATTTATTTCTTTTACGACTTGTTTGCCTAAAACATTGTCTTTTTGTGCCCATTTTAAGCCATCTCCTGGACTAAGCATGTGAATATCTTTTTCAGTAATAACAGAACCGGCTTTTAAAGTTTTATTAGTTGCTATTGATCTTTCTAATTTTTCTTTTGCTAAAGCAACTGAATTTTCAATAAAAATATCTTCAACTCCTATTGATAAATCTAGATTACGAATATCTCTCATCATTCTATAAATACCATCAATAGCAAGGGATCCACTTTGATCAGTTCCTTTCATTTGACGATCGATAGTTATATGTTTTTCTATAATTTCAGCACCCATTGCTACTGCTGCTATAGGAGTTGCAATACCAATTGTGTGATCTGAATAGCCTATGGTAAAATCAGGATAATTTTTTTGAAGATATTTAATTGTTTTTAGATTAACATTCTCATACCTTGTAGGATATTCTGAAACGCAATGAAGGATAGATATACCATTATGATGTTTAGTAATAATATTTACAGCATCATCAATTTCTTTTTTTCCACCCATACCTGTAGATAAAATAATAGGAATTTTAGTTTCGGCAAGAGCATTTAATAAAGGTAAATTTGTTAAATCTCTCGATGCTACTTTAAGTTTATCAGGTGTAAATAACTTTAACATACTCAAACACCCTGTTGCACATAAAGTTTCCACAAAGTCTATTCCTTTTTCTTTGGCATATTTATATACTTCAAAATGCTCTTCATCAGACAATTCTAAAAAAGCTCTGTGCTCTCCGTAAGTTTTTCCATATGAATTTTTATTATCATAAATTCTACTCATTTGCGAAGCCGATAATTCTTGATTTAAATCTCTCTTGGTTAACTTAACAGCATCCATTTTTGGGAGATTATTGTTAAATAATTTATCGTGAACAGGTCTAGTTACTACATCAACTAATAATTTTGCTATATCAACTGAACCGTTATGATTTTGTCCAATCTCACCTATTACATATGTACTCATAATTTTATTTGTTTTTTAATTATATAATTTTGATTTTTAAGCATTTCTAAATAATCGTAGAACAGTACACTTGTAGATTCTGGTAGTTTAATTTCTTTAGTTAAATCAACCTTTTTTAAACCACTTGTGAATTTTAAAATCTCTTTTGTTTGAGCTTCGAATGGTTTTTCTAATTTCGAAATCACCTCAACTACATCATCATAATCCTTTGGATAATCTACAGAAAAGTTGTACAATCCAGAATCTATAACTTCTGAACAAACAGAAATCACACCCTTTTTTGCTGTTTCATCCTTTAGTACATACCATGTTAAATATTCAGAGTTCATTGGATTTTTTAAGTTCAAATATAATTTCCATAAATATTTTGTGGAAAATAGTTCTGCGGAGATTCCGAATGGGACATTCTCAACTCTAACATAATCCAAATCTTTTTCTAGATATAAAGAAACCATTTCCTCCATCAGATTAGGGTCTGTTAGGGGGTTATCTCCTGTAACTCTGAAAATTGCTCCAAACTTTTGTTCAAAAGCTAATTGTAACATTCGATCAATTACAGATTCGGGGTGACCTCTAAAAAGATTTATTTTTTCTTTAATAGCATAATCTGAGAGTTCATCATCTGAATGAAAATCTGAAGTCGATAAAAATACTTTTTTATCAAATCTGTTAATAGAAATTCTCTTATATAAAAAATTAATTAATGTCGTATCTAAAATAGGTTTTAAAACCTTTCTTTTTAATCTATTTGATTTTAGTCTCGCAATTAATGCAACACCTACATTTTTTTCATCAAAATCATTAATTTTATTTTCAATTGATTCATTGCCATCATCAGATCTTTTAAAAGTTCCATCTCCAATTTCTTTCTTATACATTATTTTTCTAAAATTAAATTCAGAAATAGTTGGATGTTTTTTATATGACCCAAGAGCTTTTTCATAATGCCTTATCGCTGAAACCATCATAGAAAATTCTTCGGGATATAATGAAACTTGATAATCTAAATTTCTATCATTTCTACTGAGAGTAATATGTTTTTCTAAGTAAATACAACCTTTAGCTAAGACCATTAAAGGAATATTTTGAACATCTAAAGAGTGATCTGCAAATCCTATTGGTAAATTAAATTTATTAGCTAAATAATCTAAAGAGTTTAACTGTAAATCTTCGATTTCAGTTGGGTAATTACTGAATCCATGCATTAAACCAACTACTTGATGACCCATTCTCTTTAGAGCATAATTTATATCAAAATGTGTTGCACATTGTGTTTCTAAAATTACACTAATATCAGAATTGCTAATGATACAATCAATTAATGCTTCATTAGAAATGTCTGTTGCATGAATTTTTAAAAATTTATAACCTTTTTTGTATATGTATTTAAAAGAGTTAACATCTAACACACAGGGTATATATTCAAGGTTTAAATTTTTAGTTTTCTTAAAGAAATAATCAAATTCTTCAAAACTTAATGAATACTTCTCATACAGCTTATATTTAGAATAGTTTCGTGTACAAAAATCGTCTACATCCATAACTTGAAAAGTAAAAAAATCTGCACCTGATTTTTTGCTTTCTATAGCTAAATTGACCAAATAATCTTTATCTCCATTATGGTTAAAAGCACTTTCCGCAATAATTTTCATATAATTTCTATTTATTAATTCCACAAAAATCTAAAACAATTTTAGATTTAAAATCTTCTATTTTTATATCTTTAAATTCATCATGAGCTACTAGAAACACAATAATGTCAGCGTTTTCAATTGAAGATTTATAATCTGTAAGTTTATAAACGGAATGGGATTTAATATTAGGCTCTACTATATAATGCTCTTCATTATTTGAATTTTGTAAAACTTTTTGAGCTATATATTTAGCTGGAGACTCTCTTAAATCATCAATATTTGGTTTGAAAGCTAATCCCATCAAAGCCGTTTTTGGCTTTCTACCGTGTTTTAATTCAAATTGAAGTTTCTCATTTTGAATTTTTTCAGCACACCAAAAAGACTTGTAGTTATTGACCTCTCTTGCTGTACCAATCATTTTTGACTCCGCTGGATAGTCAGAAACAATAAAATATGGATCTACTGCGATGCAGTGCCCTCCAACTCCACAGCCCGGTTGTAAGATATTTACTCTAGGGTGTTTATTTGCAAGGTTTATTAATTCCCAAACATTAATATCAGCTTTATCACATATTAGAGAAAGTTCATTCGCGAAAGCTATTTGAGAGTCTCTAGATGAGTTTTCTACTAATTTACACATCTCAGCAGTACGAGCATTTGTTCCATGCAACTTTCCTTTTACATACTTTCTATAAAATGAGATCGCTTTTTGAGTAGCAGCCTCATCGACTCCTCCAATGACACGGTCATTCTCCACTAGTTCATGCATAACATTCCCTGGTAATACTCTTTCAGGACAGTAGGCGATATGAATAGCGCCATCTAGCTCAGGTCTAGATGCAAATATTAGTTTCTGCATTTTATCAGTTGTACCGATAGGAGAGGTTGATTCAATAATGTATAAATCCCCTTTTTTTAGTAGTGGAATAATTCCTTTTGTAGCAGCCTCAACAAATGAAATATCTGGTTCATGATTGCCTTTAAATGGTGTAGGAACGACTATGAGGTAAACATCTGCTGAACTAGCTTTGGTAGACGCTTTAAAAAAGCCATCAGAAACTGCTTTTGAAACAATGGCATCTAAGTCAGGCTCCACAATGTGTATTTTTCCTTGATTTATGGTATCAACAACACTTTGGTTTATATCAACACCTAAAACATTCGTCCC